>Ga0308166_1000151_pt1 | contig 142304 bp, 131 predicted proteins | sample PhyCR2_2_FD_202137 | JGI IMG/M metagenome (GOLD analysis project Ga0308166, IMG submission 202137) | Phyllosphere microbial communities from UC Gill Tract Community Farm, Albany, California, United States - DLSLCC.R2 | ecosystem: Host-associated > Plants > Phyllosphere > Unclassified | place...
ACCTCATTCATCGCTGAATTATCAGACGCCATCTGAATTTGCAGCAGGCTGGCGAAACGGGAAACATGAAGAAAAACCCACCGACATTACTAACTGAAGGTTGTATCTAATACTGGGGGCTGGTCAAGAGTATTCTTAATGACAAGTTAGCCTCCTAGGTTTCATTTTAATCCGCCGAAAAATCCTTTGTTCAAGTCTTAATGGATAGGATTGAGTGGGTGAGTTCAAGCGAGCGATATATTAGCTGGAAACCGAAAATGAAAAGAACGAGTGATAATGTACGCATAACGTAAAGATATCGATTACTTGAAAGAAACCCCTTAAAGTAGAGGGCAAGTAAAGCAACAAAAATTTTTGACAAAATTAATGACGCAACAGAAACAAATGAGAATAAAATACTTTCCATAAAAGTTCCAGAGATGATGTAGCTACCGCCTATAGTAAACCAGAATAAGTATGGGGTTGGGTTTAAAAGATTTATTTTTACAGCCATCAAAAGACTACTAGAGCTAAGATTGTTATCAGAGAACTTATTCATATTGACTTTCAACAGCTTGATGGAAATCCAGAGGAGATTTAAACCACCGGTTAACGAAATTAAAGCAATGAATATATCAATATTACTGAAATTCCTTAAAATTATAATTGCGAGAATGATAATTGGCGTATCAGATAGTATAGGGGAAAGACTGGCTAAAACTCCTGATGATAAACCTTTTGATAAAGTTTGCTGAATAACGATTATCCCTAGCGGACCGGGTTTTAAACCAGCAACCAAACCAAAGGTAAATGCAGCTGTAATTATTTCAAACATAATCCCTCGCAATTAATTTTTAGCCTAATCATTAGATTAGACGTGCGTTAATTTTTTTGGAAAACTAAATATCCATATCCAATGTCTGGAGACGTGATTTTACCTGTAACAAGAGTAAAACCGTGAGGCAAAATTAGTTCTGACCATTGTTTTTTTGAGAGCATATACTCGCCATTAGAAAAAAGTATCCTTCGCAGTATTTGAAAATCTTTAAGGCCATGAGAGATTACACCATTGCTAAAGCAGTTTTTGATTTTTTTAAAATAAATATCAGCAATGTTAAGCATGTTATATCTGTTGTCTATATTGACAGAGTCAAGAAATGTTTCTCCCAAAAAGAATATCCCATCTTTATTAAGAAGTGATGCAACCTTACTTATAGCTTTATTTTTTTCATGATGGGGAATGTGATGCATCGACATTATAGATATTATCTTGTCAAAACATTTATTTGTGGAGTAATCTAAGAAATCAGAGTGAACTTTCTGGATGGGATAAATGATATTATCTGTCGATATACTATCGAGCATAGCATAAGAAACGTCGAGGCAAACTAATTCCCTTATTTTAGGCAAGACTTGAATCAATCGGCCATTTCCACAACCAACGTCAAGAATTAGATCATTTGGACCGAAGGTAAGTCCCTTTACACCATCTATTATCCTTGAGTGTTGATCAAGAGAAGGAAGAGAATACTTTTTACTCCACTCATTGAAGAAAGTATCATTTCCCAAGTCGGTGTTAAGTGCTTCATCAATAACACTCTCAGAGACACTATCAGAAAATCGTAGAATCTCATTTTTAACAGAATTTATAAGATTATATTTATATGAGTTGAGGTCTTTTTCAAATAAGGAATGCCGAGAGATATTCAATCTGTAATCTGAGGGTGGGCTAGTGTTATATTTTAGCTTCAGTATACTTTCACTATATTGGTGTAATACTTCTTCTTCAGAAAAGATAGCCCCACTTTCAAATGGTATTTTTAGCCTTTTACCATCTTGGTATTCAAGAGAGCTTTTCAACTTATCTCTAAATTTAGAATCCCAACTATCTTGACTCGTATTGTTAATTGCTATAATAGTCGTGGAAGTGTTTGTTGAGTTTTGCTCGGATAGTAAGTTGAAATATTCTGCAACCAATAAGTTACCAAATGATTTATAGCTTTTCTCTCCCCCCATAGGTAATATCAATCCATCAAAACTCCCTGTAGAATTAAAAAGCTCCTCAGGATCATTAGGCGTATTAAGGCTTTTAGTTAGAAAGTTGTTTTTTATGAAATCTTTCCGTTGATTCTCTAAAGGTTGTAATAATTCCCCGTTCGTGGCTCCAGCCATTGAGACATCGAAAATAAAATGGTTTCCAGCAACATTGGGGAAACCCCAAGCATAAGCATTTGTGCCAACGACTGCTTCAGCTTTTACTACATGTTTACCGGGAGAAACGGGAGGGCCTACTTTGTCTGGAGATTTAGTAGTAATGTAACAGATCAAGTTATGGTCATTGAGTTCCTTAGCATATTCTGACAGCGCATTGGTAGGATAGAGGTTATTGACATGTGCAAAAGTAACAGAGTTCGATTTTGAGTTCTGTATTATATGCTCAACTATCAACTTAATTCCATGGTAACCTATAGTGTGATTTCCATTAAAGAATAACTGCTGATTATTGCTTGATTCCAAGAGGATCGGGACTTTATTAGGTTCCATCATTCCGGAATCAACACATTTCTCAATAAAACCACTAAAAAGTCTATTTAATCCATGGCTAGGCTTATTATGCATTTCAGCAAAAATTAGAGAATTATAAGTTGATTTAATCTCGTCCTCATTAAATCCTAGAGAACGAAGGTAACTGAGACAAACCTCTCTGAGTTCTTCAGATAGGCTTATGTTAGTTTTTCCATTAATAAATCCATGATTCGATTTAAATGACATATATTTTCACCCAAATGTTTTGTTATTTTGAACCAGAGGAGTTATAAACACCTCTTCCTAAAATCACCATATTATAAGACGGATGCATGGTCTTTATCGATCAATATGAAGTCATCTTGGCTCGTCCATTGTCCATGTGCTAGCTGAATGGATATTTTCACTCCTCGGTCTGAAAGTCTCTTTATTAGACTTACGAAATCGAGCCCTTCATTATTATTGATAGCAGGATTATAGATATCTCGATTAGAAATCAATGACAAACCATAAGCACTTAACTTGAACGCACCAAGGCATGTAGCTTTATCTAAATGGTCGTAGTCTTTCGAAAAATCCGCCTCATATAAAGGAGTAAGATTATCACCACAAATGCTTTTTTTAAATCTAAAGTATTTATTAGTTTCAGTGTTGAGGCTTCCATAATCAACAAGCAAAGATATATCTGCATCATCATTCAACAGATTGGCAAGGACAGAGCTTTTTACAACAATGTCATCCGGAACAAAAATATAACCATATTCTCCACTGGCAGGCCGATGGTAGATCTCATCAACTATTGAAAGTAGGTCATATTCACGAGAAGATATAATAATAGGGCTTTGAAATACACCATGTTTATTTAGTGAATTTATATTTTTTTCTTTTGCTCTGCTATTGAATGATGATACTACATTCGGGATTTTTTTTAGATTTGCACTGCAATTTAAAGAGCTAAAGAAAGATGGTAAAACTATGTATTGAAATTTGTCCTTTTTTATTGGTAGATATCGAGCTTCAGCCGCCAAAAGTTCATTGTCACGCTGTAATCTGAAAACTTCCTGTACGGATGAAATGTTCCCCTCAATATTGATAAGTGTCTTTTCTTTATAAATCTGGCAAGCAGTATCCTGCATACTTCGGATACTGCTCCGCACCAGATGGTTAGCCCAAATTATCAGAGAAACATTCCGTTTTTCAAATTCAGATGTTGGTGTTGTATAATATTTAGTAGGGACAACAACGATTGGGCATTTGTTATCCCATTTCACGATGAAATCGAATACCTCATCAGCTTTTGATGATTTTGAGTGAATCAGTATTGCGTCTGCGCCAGCTTCATAGTATTTTTCGGCCCTTAAAAGGGCTTCATCAATTCCTCTGCCAGCTATCAATGACTCTGTTCTGGCTACAATTACAAAGTCACTATTCTTTTGGCTATCCTTCCCTGCTTTAATCTTTCCGCAAAACTCTCCAATATCTGCAAGAGGTTGAGCTTCACCTCTCAAGAAGCTATTTGTCTTAGGAAAGATTTTGTCTTCTATACAAACGCCAGCGATATCTCTTTGCTCAAGTTTTTTTACCAGTCTACACATGTTATTAAAATTACCGTATCCAGTATCTCCATCAAGCATTATGGGGATGTTGGTAGCGTCGCTCATGTACTCAATAACATCTAACACTTGGGTCCAGCTTGCCTCATTATTATCCCTGAGTCCTAACGATGCTGATATGGATAAACCGCTTGCCCAGATACCTTCAAAACCTGCTTCTTCAACTATTCGGGCAGACAGTCCATTATGTGCTTCCATTAAAAAATTTAGTTTATTACTGTGGATCAAATTTCTTAATTGTGTGGTTTTCAACATTTTATATATCCAGTTATTCAGATGATATGAGATGATTTTTTTTCTGTTTCACAAACTAGATTAACTTTGTCGAATGCAGCAATATAGTCTTCATGGACATGATAATGGTGCTGAAATTGCTCCATGTCATCTAGGTACTTTTGAATATCAGAATTATCAACATCATCTTTGAAGAGCGCGATTAGCTCGGTTTTTACCTTGTCTTGTTGTGTATGCGTGAGATGTTTTAATGCTGAATTAACATACCCCCCAGGTCCAAGTTTGACTTCTGTTGATGTGAAAACCCCCGAAGCGTCAACAGCCTCAACTTGTATATCAATACTCACCCTGCAGTTTGGAAAAACCCAAGTTTTGTGTTTATTCAAAGCAAGGAAATATAAACAAGAAAAGTATGTAAAGAAATTCTCAATAGGAAGTGTTTGCTCTGGTCGGTTATCAGTTCGGGGGGTTGTGATCTTGTTCCAAGTTGGCATTCCTACAATAATGGGTTCTGATGGCTCCCATTTTTCAATCAGATGATTTGCATGATCAATTGTGGCAAGTATCTCGAAACCATAATCTGGATTTAACCCGAGGATAGCACCCACAGATAATCCTAACCCTGCTTCTGCTGCACGATCTTGACTTTCAAGTCTAAACTTATATCCATCCCCACCTTTAATGACTTTGAAGTCGTCATCAATACCCCAAGCTTTTGGACCAGCAGTAATATGTTGCTTAAAGACATTCTTGTCATATGTTTCCTGCCACATAATCATTGTGTCTGCGCCAATTGCTTTTAATTTCTTATATTGGTCCTCTGTTAACGCCATCGTACAAAATGATAATTTCCCCCCTTTCATATTTTTCTGCTTTTTCTTAACTTCAGGGATAAGTTTAGGGAGTGTATTTTTGACAAAGCCTATGTCATCACCACCAACCAATTCAATATGCCCAATACCTTTACTCAGCAGGTAAGAAATTTGTGTCATCATAAGACTTTCTGAGATGGTCATCCTATTCATATCTTTATTATCTGACCTCCATCCACAAAAGTTGCAATTTGAAGAACATCTATTTGTGACTTCGACTGGCGCCATTGGTATGACTTTATTGCCATGGATCCGATGACGAATGGTCCGGGATTTTGAGATGACTTTTTTCTTAATCTCTTCAAATATTGGTGAATTCATAGCGGCGATAAGTAATGCAATTTCATATTTAGTCAGTTCACGTGTATCAGCATTTTCTAAAATACTATCCACTTCAAATAACTCAGGAGGATGTGCGGTTGATAAAATATGTTTAATATCTTCACTATTAACTTCAAAAAAATTTTTGCTCATAACTACGCTCCATTGATTGAAATAACTAAGATAAACCAAGTTCTTTGATACATTCACGGAAGGAGTCAATAATCATTTCAGTTTCTATGTCAGATATTGAAAGGGGTGGAAAAACCCCAATAAACCGCTCTTTTGCGTAAATGAGAACCCCTTGTTCTCTCATTATTTTTTGTGCCTCAAGAGCTATTTTTTCATTTAATCTAATATTAAAATCAATTCCGATTAAAAGACCTCGCCCTCGGACTGTAATTTCTTTGCTAATCTTTTTAAGTTTACCTATTAGATATCCTCCTTGTCTGGATGCATTCTCCCATGGTCTTTCTTTCTCAAAAATATTAAGTGCTTCAATTCCTAATTTTGCTATTATTGAATTACCACCCTGTGATGTTGAGAACAGTTCCTCTGATGACTGAAGGATCTGGCTAGTAACATTCTCAGATAGCATCATAACTCCTGAAGGTAAATAGCCTCCATTGATTCCTTTAGCAAGGATTAATATGTCAGGTTTTAGGCCTATTGAAGTAAATGCAAATTTTTCACCTGTACGACCGGCACAGGTTGCAGATTCATCTATAATTAATAAAATTTTTTTCCTATCAATAATTTCTTTAAAAGCAACCCAGTAATCTGGGGGATGAAAGTGAACTCCACCTGCTCCAATTACAGGTTCGATGATAACTGTTCCAATCCTGTCATTTTTTAGACGCTCTTCTAGCAATTCAAGAGAATTATTCAAAGAGTTTTGTACTCCACTTTCGTAGCTACCCACGCTCGGCAGGGGAGATGGCGCAAAGTCCACTCCATACTCCCATTTACTGCTATGATTTTCGAAATCTTGATAAATACCAGAAACTGCCATCGCTCCAATTGTTTGGCCGTGATAGGAGTTGCTAAAACTCAGGATCATAGACCTTGAATCAGAGCTAAAACGGGAGCTTCCTGTCCAAAACAAACGAGCAGCCTTTAATGCACTATCAACAGCTTCAGAACCCGAATTTACAAAAAGAGATGTCCATGGGCCACATGGTACAAAATTGGATAGCCTTCTTGCATATTCTTCTGTAACCGTCGAGCTAATACCATTTAGTGGGATGTAGGGCATAGTTGCAATCTGCACTGATACCGCCTCTATTAACTCATTTCTACCAAATCCGAAGGGAAGTGATAGCCCCCCATAGGCATTAATGTATTTTTTTCCATGCTCATCTTGAACATATATTCCTTGGGCGGAAGATATGTTAAATGGTAGGTGTCCATTTTTTTCATTAAATCGGCGAGATTGAAATAAATTAGATATCATTATGAACATTCTTCTTTAATTTTTTTTCACTGCAAATGTCGATAAAGTTTTTAAAAATAATAAATCTATCATTACATTCTTTGATGTTTTCGGAGAGGAATTGATCTAATTTATTTTCATCGTCAATAAATCCCTGTTTTATCAAACTATCTGTTCCTTCTCTACCTCTTAACCATTTTTTCATAGCATCCATTCCAACTTCAGGATGAGACTGAATACCATATAGGTTCTTCAATTTGAAAATTTGACACTGACATCTTGCGTTGCCAGCAAGCAATGTTGCTTTCTCCGGCCATATAACAACGTCTCGGCTATGTGCCGCCAGTAATTGAATTACATCTTGAGTGCCTTGAAGTAATGGGGAGTCATGACCTTCAGGTGTTTTTTTTAACTCCACAGTACCGATTTCTTTTGTGATTCCCGGCTGAACTAACCCACCAAACAAAACGGCTATTAGTTCATGTGCCATACACAGTCCGAGCAAAGGAACTTTATTATTGATATATAGGCGGCGTATAAACCCACAAAGATCAACGATCCATTCCTTCTGACTACAGTAAGGTGTCACTGAACCCGATATAATAAATCCGTCGTAATCACTGTCATCAAGGGAACAAAAATCTACGTTTGATAGTGTTAGAAAGTCCACTGTCTGATTATTTATTAAGCATTGGTTAATAGTATCTTTATATTCTTTCATAAAGCTTATTTCTGGATGATCAAGGATATCTACGAATGCAATTTTTACTTTTTTTGACATTCAATTTTCCTCCACTATTGAGTTTATCGCCTCTGAAAATATTGATATGATTTCATCAATGCTTTCAATTCCCATGCTTATCCTAGCGTATTGGTTTGCTGCATCGAATTTAACTATATAACTTGATACATCCATTATTGATGTTGATGTCGAACCTAAAGATGTTTTTAACGGAATTTTAGGAGCGAGTGCGTTAAGTAAAGAAGAAAATGTTTTTACTTTTGATGTCTGATCTAGTTCAACAGTTATACATGCTGCACGGCAATCCGAATTATTAACCGTCAGTGATGGATGATGTATTTTTTTAAATGCTTTTGTTTTATTTAGCCAAAATGCAAGAAGTTCTGCATTTTCACATTGTTTATTGAAACGTAGTGAGTAGGTTTTCAAATGCTCCATAACTAGCGAGGCGACCTCTGGACTAGAAATTGATCCAACATTTTTTTGGTACTGACGGATTTTGATCGCAGTTTCAGGGTTATTTCCAAATACGGCTCCAGCCATTAACGTGTTATGACCAGATACATACTTTCCAATACTCTCAACTACCAAGTCAGCACCTAGTTTAAGTGGACGGCATGTTATTGATGTAGCGATAGTATTATCAATTATTATTATGTTGTTGAATTCTCTTTTAATACTATTGAGCAATCTAAAGTTAAATGGTTCAAGAAGAGGATTAGTAAGGCTTTCTGCAAAAATTATGCTATTCTTAATATTTACTTCTTTATTTATCAAAGAAGAATCTTTTATATCAATGATAAATCCTCTTTGTTCCTCTAGTACATTTTTTGCGTAGCTTAGTGTTCCAGGATAAAGCTGATTTAAAAATAAACAAGTTGGGTTCAATTCTTTTTTTAGTATTGATGAAAATGCCCCATCTATAGCGGACATTCCAGACGGGAAAAAGACACACCACTTAGATCCATGCAACATTGCGAGCGCAGCTTCACATTCCCAGACAGTCGGGCAGCCGAACCTTGCATAAACTGGTTTAATGCCATATGGCATAGCTGAAGACTTAATATTATGGAGTGCGGTTAGGCATTCTTCGGAAGAAAAAAAACTGTAGCCAACAGTCTTGTCTATTCGGCGGTCTGGATTATTCATTATTGTACCAAATAATCTACGATTGATAGATATGTTTGATTTTAGCTCGCATATTAGGAAAGTTTTCAATCAATAGCTCATAGCAAGAATCCAATATTCTTAAGCATCTCTCAAGATCCTTACCGATATCTGTATTGGTTTTTCTTTCTGAATCTAACTTTTCCATTAGTTTCTCTAAATTCTCACTGTTATTGGTAATCGCTTTTTTTTGACTTTTTATCATTAAATGCATGATTCTTTCTAAAACATCTTTGAGTTCAAATATGTATTCTTGTTTGAAATTCTCATTTAGAAGGGAGGTTATTATTCTTTTTCTAATGCTTAATGTGAGAATGATTGCGTCATCTAAAACAATGCTTGAATAATCGCCATTTTTTTTGAATAAATTTGAAGTCATTATCATTTTTTCCGATTTATTTATAAGGTTATTTTATCATCCTAGATGAGGCCAATCCCTGCCCCCTGATTAAACTAAATTTTCTTTACACAAAAAGCATAACTAAAATCATTCTGTAATTCAGTTATAAGTTCTGTATTTCCCAAGTATTGACGGTGCATTTCCTTATTTATAAAGGACTCAATCGCATATGGGAAATCTTCGGCTTTATGCCTTTTTAGCCAGAGGTTGAAATCGTTATATTCAAAGTAAAGATCCCCAATCAGGATAATCCCACCTTGCTTAGTTACTCTATAGATTTCCTCACATGCTTTTTTCTTATCATAAATATTCAGGTGATGATGAATGTAAGGAGCAATGACAATGTCAAAATCTGACAAGTCTTCAGGAAGGCTAATAACGTTGCTTTCGTGGATGTGACATTCTTTAAGTATGTTTTTATAATCTTCCTCTGTTACATTTCCGTTAAGATCGCAATCCTTCAATGCAGCATTAGATAGTTCAAAATCGCCCGATTTAGTTCTTATTAATGGTTCTTCTATTAAGTCGACAATATGTATTTCCAATCCCTTTGAACCAAACATTTCTTTCCATTCTGAATAGAAGAAAAGAGTCGCAATAGAACCTAGCGAAGCGCCAAGGAACAATACTTTTGTTTCTTTATCATCTTTTTTTGAGAATTTTTTTCGCTTGTATGCTTCCACGAAACAATTTGAAAGCTGTCTTTGAACTCTCACTCGGTCTTTCCAATCTGGATGCATATTATCATAAGAGCTATGCCATCCAGTGAACCTCGCGAAAGCTGATTCGATGTAGATTTTGGAATCTAAGTATGGAAGAAGTTTAAATTCATTTTCTGTAAGAAATTCCGTTTCAATGCCTTCGGGCGTGATTCTGTTTTTTCCTTCAATCATGCTAAATCTCCATCCATTTTTATGATATAGGGATCACTTACCTCGGAATTATTTCATCCCGATATAACTAAGAGACCTTTAGACATATGTATCTACAAGACTCCTCATGGTCTGCGAGGAGGTCTAAATGTAGCTATTTATCACTTATATATTCATTGTACTAGTTTACAAGTGCGTTTTTTTAAAGAATACATAAGCGGCTTAGATTATTAAAGCTAGTTTTATAGTATTCATAAAAATTTAATATTCCGCTCTGGGTCAACGATTGAAGTTTTGAGATGAACGAAAAATCGTTATCTCTCTGAATTTATTATTTATTTTCTTGATGATAGTGGCGGATTGCGCATTTTTCTGAAATTTGCGTATAACGAAAGCTACAGGCAATCTAGGGTGCATCAATTTTTCTTGCTATTGTTAAGAGTCAGATACAATTGAAGTTTATTTTTGAGTATATATTCCTTTGACGGAAACTCTGCTCTGTACTGGAAAATTTTGCCTAATGCATGCTGTATGAAAAGTTGTGAAAAGTACGGTTTGCTCTATGGACTATCTTTTGTACAGAGCATTGTGTTTGTTATCCCTGAATCTTTTGTTTGATCACTATATGAGAAAGTTCTTATGATTAATGATAACGGATACTTTGGTGAATATGGTGGCCAGTATGTTCCACAGATACTAATGCCTGCTCTTAAAAAATTGGAATCTACATTTAAAAATGCAATGCAGGAACCTGATTTTATATCTGAACTTACTAAGTTATTAGAAGATTACGCTGGAAGACCAACTGCATTAACTCTTTGTCGTAATCTGACGAAGGGCTAAAAAACAAAGCTTTATTTGAAAAGGGAAGACCTCCTTCACGGGGGAGCACATGCGATGAATCAGGTATTGGGACAAGCCCTTCTTGCAATTTCTATGGGTAAAACTGAGATCATTGCCGAAACTGGCGCTGGGCAGCATGGTGTCGCGACTGCCATGGCTTGCTCGCTCTTAAATTTGAAATGCCGAGTCTATATGGGACATAAAGATCTGGAAAGACAACGGACGAATGTTCTCAGAATGAAGCTGATGGGAGCTACAGTTGTACCAGTATCATCAGGAAGTGGGACTCTGAAGGATGCATGTAACGAGGCTATCAGAGATTGGTCAGATAATTCTGAAACTGCACATTATCTTGTAGGAACATTAGCTGGTCCGCATCCCTACCCATCTTTAGTCCAGGAGTTCCAGAAAGTAATTGGAGAAGAAACTAAAAGACAAATTATGTCAAAGGAAGGAAGGTTGCGCAAGAAAAGCACGGGACGTTAAAGCCATCCGCCGTTAATCCTGAATCCGTTCCTGAAAATAACGCAAGCAGAATATCTCTCTGCACTAAATCCAGGATTAACGTTGCAAATGTCGCCCCGTCTCTTAGCGTTACGTCATTTCAGATAAAGAGCGGGTGTCGATGGAACGAGTGATGAAGTGGCTGACGGGGCGGGGAAATAACAGGCATTCAGGGCAGCCGGCGGATACGGTCGTCAGAGAGGTGGCGTTTCGCCCGGTTCTGGAGGGCAGTACGCTTTTGCAGACGGAGGAGCGATGCAGGTTTGTCAGAATGCTGGCAGATAACAGCCCGCTTTCACAGTCCGTCACCGATGCGTGGTGGCTGAAGCCTGCGCAGACGATGCTTGAGCGTGTGCAGGACTGTCCGGCCGCATGGAAGGGGGCCTATTCGTCACCGGGGGGATTTGGTGACCTGAGCCTCGGCGTGGCAGTCCGGGCTCGTCAGGCTCGTCAGGCTCGTCAGGCTCGTCAGGCTCGTCAGGGGAATGATGCTGCCGCCTGGCACCACACCTGAAGAGCAGTCGGCACAGGCACCGGGCTGGGTCTACGCAGTATTCTGGGCAGGCCTGTTTCATCATCTGCCCTGGCTGACACAGGTGGAAGGCGCGACACAGTCCGGAAAAATCTGGTATCCGGGGCTGCACAAGCCGGACAGCCCGTGGCGGGTCCGGCCCGCAAAGAATGACCGGGCTGCGGCCCTGACAGGTCAGTATATGGCGGCAAAGCTGCTGCCTGAGACCGGGATGCTGTGGCTTCACCAGTGGCCGGAAGCGTCACGCTGTCTTCTTCAGTTTCTCTCGGGTGAGCGCGCCGGTGCCGGAGTGCTTTACAGCATCATCATGCAGGCGCGGGAGGGAGCGGGTCTGGAAACAGGTGGTCTTTCAGATATTACTGGCACGCCTTCTGTAAACCCGGCGCCGGAAATGCAACATGCTGATAACGCCCCAAAATTAGCAGATAACGCACCTGTCCTTTTGTCGAGTCACATCATTTCAGCAAATGCTTCAGGGCCAATTGAAAATAAAGCATCGACTTATACTCCCCCACAGGCAGGCGGAGAGGAGACGGCTCCAGGAACAGAAAAACCTGAATTACCGGTACTGAACTCCGCGCTGCAGTCTGCAATCGGCGGGCGCGAAGCGACTGAGTATGGTTCAGAGAGTGAAAATGAAAAGGAAGATTCAGAAATTAAACAGGGAGTGGATTTACTTTCGGTACTGGACCTGATGGCTAAAGGGGAGGCACCCGTTTTATCAGCCGTACAAACTGCTGAGTCAACGAAGCAGGAGCAAACGGAAGACGGGAAGCCGGCAGCGGACAGTGAACCCTCTGAGGGCAACGTTTTTCTGGACTGGCTGCGGGAGAGCGTGGAGGCCGGAAAAGTTACCGTCAATGAGTCCGACAGTCTTCTGCATATGCTGTCCGGTTTTATTTTTATGATATCGCCTGATGTGTTTTTCCGGTTTATTTCCTCGCAGCCAGAAAATAAATACGAAAAAAACAAGCTGCAGAAAAACTTTGAATCACTGGGCCTTCATCACTCACGAAATGGTAAGGGTCTTTACTCTTACCATAAATATGACTCGCCTGATAAAAGCGGTCAGTTCACCAAACTGTCGGGCTACATGATTAAGTCTGACATTATTTTAAAGAAAGGACGCTGTCTTTCAGACAGCAAATGGCTCTTTCCCAAAAAAGAGTAATTACAGGGTTAATAAAATACGAGGTTACCATGTCTGAAAAAACGACCTTCGATGACATTCTGAACGACTATTTTTTCAGTAAGGTTCTCCGTCCAGCCAGTGAATGGAGCTACAGAAAGGTTGTAAAAACTTTCACAGAATTCAGTGAAGGTAAAATATTGCCAGAAAGTATATGTCGCCTTGATGTTCTTAAATGGCGACGTCACGTTTTGAACGAACAAAACTGCAGTAAACGGACATGGAATAATAAAGTTGCACATATGAGAGCGCTATTTAACCACGCCATAACGCACTCTCTCGTTACTGCCCGGGACAATCCGTTCAATGGCGTGGTCGTTAAGCCAGACCGTAAACGAAAGAAAACGCTTACCCGGGAACAAATGAAGAAAATTGATCTCGTAATGCATCGAAAAATTGAACAGGAGCAGATCGGTATTCATGATCCCCGGCCGAACGCGCTTGAACCCGCATGGTTCTGGATGACAGTGATTGAAACGCTCAAGTTTACGGGCATGCGTCAAAACCAGCTGCTGCATATAAGGCTGTGCGATGTGGATCTTAAACAGGGTGTTATTGAGCTGAGACCTGAAGGCTCAAAAAATCATCGTGAACACCGGGTGCCTGTCACGGACAAGCTGAGGCCTCGCCTTGAAGATCTGTACCGTCAGGCTAAACAAATGGGCGCAAAGCCGAAGGATCAACTGTTTAATATCAACCGTTTCAGTCGTTTAAAAAAGAAAACCGTCACAGGCGGTAACGTGGATCATCCCCCAATGCGGGCGTTTTTCAGGCGGCTTTCACGCGAGTGTCAGTGTGATATCAGCCCGCACCGTTTCAGGCATACAATCGCTACAGACCTGATGAAAACACCCGAACGAAGCCTGAATGACGTGAAAATGTTGCTGGGGCATTCAAGTGTTGCGGTTACTCTGGAGTACGTTGAAGCGAATATGGATCATCTCCGAAGAAATCTTGAAAGCGTATTTAGGCTCTAGGACTATTCCTAAGTCAAATTTCTAACGGACTGATATCAGTGGAAAAAAATTAGCGTGGTTTCATTTACAGATCGTTGACACAAACCTTGTGAAAAGGTAAAAACCTGTAATTGAAATATTCGGGATGTGAGAAATCCGGATGATGCGCCAACATCATCCGGATTCTTAATCCTATAATCTTCAAGTGTAGAACGAATGCGACTCATCCTGCACGATCACGAAAAGGGATCTCTGTCTTGCCCGTTAAGGATCTCATCTCTTAACGAACAGGCTCTGAAGAGTGGTGCCCGAACCCGGAATCGAACCAGGGACACGGGGATTTTCAATCCCCTGCTCTACCGACTGAGCTATTCGGGCAACGGGGCGCATTAAACCTTAAGCAGACCCCAGCGTCAAACGCTTTTCACAAAAATGAAATCAACTGACGGGTTTTCCATCAACCGGAAGGGGAACGGGCGAAAATTTAGCAATCCGCCCAATCAACCGCCGGATTTTCGCGCTGCAGAACGCCCTCTGGCAGGCTATTTTTCGCTGCTATTTTGCTTTAACTGCGATTTATCGGCCCTCTTTTTACCAACCGTTTTTTTGCCATAAATCCGTCATCTGCGCTCATTACTCTAAGATTATTCCTGGACAATCAAGAGCCGCATCATGCAGTTACCCGCCTCTGTGAATACTGTGGTTTCCGCCTCAAGCCGTTATGACGCGCGGGTGTTGTGCATTGAGGTCCCTTTCGTCAGTCCGGAGACAGATAACCGTGCCGTCATGGCACTCTTTGCCGAACACAAAGATCTGATCGGGTTGCCCGTAGTGGAAAACGGCAAGCCGTTCGGCATGATCAACCGCCACATCTTTTTGTCGCAGATGGCGCGCCCTTTCTTTCCCGAACTCTATGACCGCAAGAGCTGCATTGCCTTTATGGATAAGTTCCCGCTGGTGATTGACGTGGAAAATACGCTGGAAAGCGTTGCGCAGCAGGTCGTGGCCAACGGGGATAAGTCCGTCGCCGATGGGTTTATCCTGACGGAGAACGGGCACTATATCGGCATTGGCTTGGGGATCGATCTGATTCGCCGCGTCTCCGATTTACAGGCGCGCCAGCATCAGCAAATTTTACAAAGCATTGATTACGCGCGGGTCATTCAGGACGCGATGCTGGATCGGTCCAACCAGCTGATTGCCTCCCTGCTCGACGACTGGTGTTTGTACTGGCAGCCCCGAGACGGCGTGGGCGGCGATTACTACGCTTTTCACCGCCATGACAATGGCTGGCTGGCGGTCATCGCCGACTGCACGGGCCACGGAATTCCAGGCGCTTTTATGACGGTGATTTTGCAGTCTGCGCTGGAAAACGCGCTGCGCGAGGCCGATCTGCAGGCACCTGCCAGCATCCTGCATGCCCTTAATCACCATATTAAACAAACCCTGGGCCAGCTGAACGCCTCCCAGCAAACCTCACTCTCTAACGATGGCTGCGATGCCATCGTGATGTCAGTTGATACCGGGCTGCATCAGCTGCGCTGGGCCAGCGCCCGAACCCAGGCATTTATGCTCAGCAACATCAGCAATGAAATTATCTCGCTCAGTCAGGATCGCGTCGGCGTCGGCTATACCGATACGCCGGAAGACTATCACTGGCCTGAACAGAGCCTGGCGTTTAATCCGGGCGACATGCTGTTTGTCCTCACGGATGGCGTCACCGATCAACCAGGTGGCGAACGGAATATCATGTTTGGCAATAAGCGTATTCAGTCTCTGCTGATGCGCTATCAGCATTTGCCTATGGCGGAGTTATCGCTGGCGTTTCAGCAAGACTATTTAAGCTGGCAAGGTAATCAGGCGCGACGCGATGACGTCACCTGGTTTGGCTTTCGCTATTGACTGCACCGGGAAGAAAATGAAAAACGAGTCACTACGGGGTCTGCCCTTTAATACCGAATCGCAGTCCGGCCTTATTGCATTGCAGTATACCGGCTTTTTTTCACCGCAGAACATCACGGCGATGGGCGAAGTGGTCAAGCTGTTTCTGGAGAATCACGAGCGGTCGCAAAAAGTCAGGCGGCGGCTGTTTTCCAGCTTTGTCGAGATTGCGCAAAACATTTTACGTTACTCGCAGGACAGCCGGGCGCTGAGCCACAACGATCAGCTGTATCGCTTTGGTTCATTGAGCCTGCGTTACGATGACGGTCGCTACTATCTGGAAAGCGCAAACCTGGTCGGCAGCGACGCCACTCATCAACTGCGCGGGGATCTGGATTCGCTCCGCGTGATGAATGCGGATGAAATTAAACAAGCTTACCGAAACCGGTTACGCGCTGAGAGTCCGGTCTGGAGCAAAGGCGCCAATATCGGCTTGCTTACCCTGGCGCGCGACGTCAGTGAACCGCTGGAGTATTGTTTCCAGCCACTGGAGGCCAGCGAGCTCTCTGCCTTTTGGCTTAAGGCCACTATCTGCCATGACTGAAGAAGCCCCTATGCAAATCATTCAACTTACCGCCACTGAATGTACGCCCGCCGTAGAGTTTGACTTTGTGGCCCACCGATTCTCCCTGCGGGGAGAATCCTGGCCAGAGAATGCCGCCGCCTTTTACCGTCCGCTGCAAAGCGCGCTGGAAAGCTGGCAGCCTCAGGCCAGCCAAGCGGCAGAGGTGAATATCGACCTGAGCTATTTCAACAGCTCAAGCACCAAGATGCTGTTTGGGCTGTTTGATCAGTTCAACAGGCTCGCGCAGAGCGGCTGCACGATCGTACTGAACTGGTTTTACGATGCCGAAGATGACGTGTCAGAAGAGTTTGGCGAAGAGCTGTCTCTGGATTTCACCGCGTTAACCGTGAAGCTGCATGCGGAACAGCGCCAATGACGCACCTCAATGAGCTGTTTCTGGAAGAAACCCAGGCACTCAATCAGGCCAGCCATGTCGCGGCGCAGCATAGCCTGCAGGCTGAAGAGTATCGGCAGGCGCTGCTACAGCTCAACGGGCACTACCAGCGGCTGATGCGTGAAACCTATCGGTTAATCTCACGCAGCGATCGGGCAGAGCGTGAGCTGAACCGGGTAAATGAGCAACTGAACGAGCTGGCAACGGAACTGGAGTACAAAGCCACGCACGATCCCCTGACGGATGTCTGGAACCGCAGCGCCATTATTCAACGCATCAGCGATACGCTGGACCAGGCGCCGGCGGCCTTAATCATTCTTGATATCGACTTCTTTAAACGCATCAATGATGAATACGGTCATCCCGTCGGGGATAAGGTGATTTGCGAACTGGTACAACGTATTCAGCGTAATACGCCTGCCATCGCCAGCATCGGTCGAATCGGCGGTGAAGAGTTCACCATCATGCTGCCCAATACCTGGCTGGGCGATGCGGTTATCGTCGCCGGAGCCATTCTCGCCTCGCTGAACGCTTCGCCGTTAAATGCGCTGCCGGAGCGGCTGGTCACGGCCAGCCTCGGCGTCAGCTGGGGCGCAGCAGGCACCCGGTTCGAAACGCTTTACACCCAGGCAGATGCCGCGCTGTACGATGCCAAAAAGCACGGGCGTAACCGGGTATTCTTCCGCTAGCCTGCCTGATGCTGTGCCACCTCAACGGGCGGCGGGGTGGTCGGCGGCAGGAAGATATGGTCAAGCAGCTTGCGCATCACCGGCGCGGCAACCACGCCTTCACTTCCGCCGTTTTCCAGAATCAACGCCACCGCAACTTTGGGGGCGCTGAAGGGCGCGAAGGCGGTATAAAACGTATGATCGCGCAGCCGTACCGGAATCATTTTGGCGTTGTAGGTCTGGTTTTCTTTCAGGCTGAACACCTGAGATGTCCCACTTTTCGCTGCAATGCCGTAAGGCGCGGTATGGAAATATTTATAGCCCGTCCCGTTCGGTGCGTTGGCCATGCCAAACATAGCGTGGCGCACTAATGACCAGTAGGGAGAATTCGGATCGCCAATCTGCGCCTGTGGCAGCTTAGGCTGATAGAGCTGAACCCGGGTGCCGAGCTGGGATTTTTCCAGTAAGTGCGGCGTAATCACCCGTCCATTATTAATCAAGGTTACCAGCGCCTTCACCATCTGAATCGGGGTCGCAATCCAGTAGCCCTGACCGATCCCCACCGACACCGTGTCCCCCTGATACCAGGGCTTTTTATGGACTTTCATTTTCCAGTCGCGGCTGGGTAGCAGGCCGCTGTACTCTTCGTTCAGATCGATGCCTGTGGAGCGGCCGTAACCAAATTTGCTGAGCATGGTGTGAATGCGATCGATGCCCATCATAAAGGCCACCTGATAGAAGAAGGTATCTGCAGACTCTTCGATCGCTTTGGTGACATCGAGCGTGCCGTGGCCGCTTTTTTTCCAGTCACGGTAGCGACGGTCGGTGCCCGGCAGCGTCCATGTTGGGCCGCCAAAAAAGGTGGTTTGCGGCGTAATCACATGGGTTAACAGGGCAGACATCGCCATATAGGGTTTGACGGTGGAGGCCGGGGGATACAGGCCCTGGGTGACACGGTTAATCAGCGGCAGGTTTTTATCCTGCAGCAGCGTCTTGTAGGCTTTATAGCTGATGCCCTTCACAAAAGGGTTGGGATCGTAGCTGGGGCTGGAAACCATCGCCAGCACGGATCCGTCATGGGGATCTTCCACCAGCAATGCGGCACGCTGTCCGGCCAGCAGGCTTTCCGCATACTGTTGCAGATGCAGGTCCAGCGTCAGGGTGATGTTCTTGCCTGCTACCGGCGGCACTTCTTTCAGCACCCGGACAATGCGGCCATGGTTATCCACTTCCACTTCCTGATAGCCCGGCTTACCGTGCAGCAGGGATTCGTAATAGCCTTCAATCCCCTGCTTACCGATGTTGTGGTCAGCCGCGTAGTTTTCAGCAATGCCTTCGGCATTCAGCCGCTTATAGTCGTTATCATTGATTTTAGAGACGTAGCCGACAACATGCGCCAGATCGGCCCCATAGGGATATTCCCTGTCCTGATAGGTATCAATGCTGACGCCGGTAAACCGGAACTGGTTGACTGAAAAGCGCGCCACCTCTTCGTCGGTAAGTTCCTCTTTGAGGATAACCGGTTTGTAGCGGCTGTTCTGCCGGAGATCGTGCTGAAAACGCGCAATGTCGTCCGGTGTCAGATCGATAAGCGGCGTGAGCTGGCGCAGCACGTCCTTCATATCGTCCACTTTATACGGGGTGATAGTGATGTCGTACCAGGTCACATTACGCACCAGCGGAATCCCGTTACGGTCGAAAATCAGCCCGCGCGTGGGCGCGATAGGGATCATTTTGATATCGTTTTGGTTTGAGCGCGTCTGGTAATAGCTGTGATCGCGTACCTGCAGGCGATACAGGTTTAAACCCAGGATGGTGAAGCAGATGCAGACCAGCACAAATGCCATGGCGGCACGGCGTACAAACAACTTCTCTTCAGCGTCGAAATTTCGAAAATTCATCAGGCAGGTATTTTCAGTCTGGCATGTTGTTATTTATTGTTCGGCTTCATGATAGTGGCATAAGCGGTCCTTGCCAGTAGCAAGATGCACAAGCCTGATGAAAAGTGTGTCATTTGATGAGAATGTTGCGAAATGAGCGGGAAGCGTAAATCTTCTGACGCGCTCACCCGGCAACGTCGCGCTGCCGGGTGAGCAAGAGCATCAATGAGCGTGGAGATTAATCGCCCAGCAGCACAGATTCCAGCGCAATCTTAATCATGTCATTAAAGGTTGTCTGGCGCTCTGCGGCAGTCGTCTGCTCATGGGTACGGATATGATCGGACACGGTGCAGATCGTCAGCGCTTTCGCCCCAAATTCAGCAGCCACGCCGTAAATGCCGGCGGCTTCCATTTCCACACCGAGAATGCCGTACTTCTCCATTACGTCAAACATCTGCGGATCGGGCGTGTAGAACAGGTCGGCAGAGAAGATATTCCCTACGCGCGCGTCAACACCCAGATTTTTGGCCGCATCGACAGCGTTGCGCACCATATCGAAATCCGCAATCGCGGCAAAATCGTGATCCTTGAAACGCATACGATTCACTTTGGAATCGGTCGATGCGCCCATGCCGATCACGATATCACGCAGTTTCACGTCGGGACGCACGGCACCACAGGAACCCACGCGGATGATTTTCTTCACGCCGAACTCGGTGATCAGCTCTTTGGCGTAAATGGAGCAGGAGGGAATGCCCATGCCGTGGCCCATGACGGAGATTTTGCGGCCTTTATAAGTGCCGGTATAGCCCAGCATGCCGCGCACGTTGTTCACCTCAACGGCATCTTCCAGAAAGGTTTCTGCAATGTGCTTCGCACGCAGCGGATCGCCCGGCATCAGTACGACGTCTGCGAAATCACCCATTTCTGCATTAATGTGAGGAGTTGCCATAATTCTCTATCCTTTTTAAAAATTTCGCTGTTTTTACAGCATGTTCTTGCCGTAGTCCATGGGGGACAGGTCAAAATAGTGCGCGATCGTCTGGCCGATATCGGCAAAGGTGTCGCGATAGCCCAGCGACCCCGGCTCAACCTTCGGTCCGTAAATCAGGATCGGAATATGCTCGCGTGTGTGTTCCGTGCCTTCCCAGGTCGGGTCACAGCCGTGGTCGGCGGTGAGGATCAAAATATCATCCTCTTTGACCAGTTCTATGAGCTCTGGCAAACGGCGGTCAAACAGCTCCAGGCCGCCCGCATAACCCGCAACGTCGCGGCGATGGCCCCAGGTGGAATCGAAGTCGACAAAGTTGGTGAACACAATCGCTTGATCCGGCGCAGTTTTCATTTCCTGAATGGTCGCATCAAACAGCGCGTCCAGACCGGTGGCTTTCACTTTTTTAGTGATGCCCTGCTCAGCATAGATATCGGCAATTTTACCAACCGAAATCACATGACCGCCCTTCTCGTCCACCAGCTTCTTCAGCATGGTCGGCGATGGCGGCTCAACGGCCAGATCGTGACGGTTGCCGGTGCGCTCGAAGCTGCCTGCTTTGTCGCCCACAAACGGCCGGGCAATCACGCGACCAATGTTGTAGCCGCCTTCGGTCAGCTCTTCGCGCGCAATTTCACAGAGTTCATACAGCCGCTCCAGCCCGAAGGTTTCTTCGTGGCAGGCGATCTGGAATACGGAGTCCGCCGAGGTGTAGAAAATCGGCTTGCCAGAGCGCATGTGCTCTTCGCCCAACTGGTCGAGGATTACCGTACCGGATGAGTGGCAGTTGCCGAGATAGCCGGGTAAACCGGCGCGTTCCACCAGTTTGTCCAGCAGCGCCTGCGGGAAGCTGTTCTGCTTATCGCTGAAGTATCCCCAGTCAAACAGAACAGGCACGCCGGCGATTTCCCAGTGGCCAGACGGCGTATCTTTGCCCGATGAAAGCTCACTGGCGTAAGCATAGGCGCCCGTGATCTTCGCCTCAGGATCCAGCCCCGCAGGAAAACGACCAGTAGACAGCTCAGCCGCTTTGCCCAGGCCCAGCGCGGTCAGATTAGGTAAGTGCAGCGGCCCTTTACGGCCCTTATCCGCCTGACCGTTAAAGCAGGCTTCTGCGATATGACCTAACGTATCTGAACCTGCATCACCGAATTTATCGGCATCTTTGCTGGCGCCGATTCCAAACGAATCCAGCACCATAATAAAAGCACGTTTCATGCCAGTCTCCTGCGCCAAAAGCGCGCGACAAGTCAAAAAAAAGCGATCAGATCAGTATACCTGAATCCGGGACGGTATAAAGGGGTTCCCTGCGTCAGCCTGCCTCAGTGACGCGGCGATACACGACAGGCGTGGCTGCCGGGGCGCGTTCACCCAAGGTAATCGCGGCTTTTACGGCGGCAGCGGCCTGTTGCCAGTGCGCTTCGCTGCTGGCATGGATGACCGCCAGCGGACGTGAAGCATCCACCTGCTCGCCCAGGGTGATCATGTCGCTCAGGCCCACGCTGTAATCGATGGCATCACTGGCGCGCTGGCGTCCACCGCCCATCGCCACCACCGCCATGCCCAGCGCGCGGGTATCCATATGCGTAACACAGCCTGCCCGGTCGGCATAAACCGCTTTGCTCATCGTTGGCGCAGGTAAATAGCTGTCGTAGCGCTCAACAAAATCGGTCGGGCCCTTCTGCGCCGCCACCATGCGGGCAAACACCTCTGCGGCCTTGCCGTTATCCAGCACCGTCATGAGTTTTTCGCGTGCCTCAGCCTCATTTTCCGCCAGTTTGCCGGAGATCAGCATTTCGCTGCACAGCGCCAAAGTGACTTCCAGCAGGCGCGGGTTACGCTGCGCACCGGTAAGGAAGCGCACTGCTTCGCGCACTTCCAGCGCGTTACCGGCCGTGGAGGCCAGCACCTGGTTCATATCCGTTAACAGCGCCGTGGTGCGACAGCCCGCGCCGTTGGCGACGCCAACAATGGCCTGCGCCAGATTTTCAGAGGCTTCATACGTGGGCATAAATGCCCCGGAGCCGACTTTGACATCCATCACCAGCGCATCCAGCCCTTCGGCCAGCTTTTTCGCCAGAATCGAGGCGGTGATCAGCGGAATCGAATCCACGGTGGCCGTGATGTCGCGCGTGGCGTAAAAGCGTTTGTCCGCCGGAGCCAGGGAGTTGGTTTGGCCAATAATTGCCACGCCAACCTGCTTTATGGTCTGGCGAAAGTGGTCATCACTGGGGAAAATGTCAAACCCGGGAATCGCTTCCAGCTTGTCCAAGGTGCCGCCGGTGTGCCCCAGCCCGCGACCTGAGATCATCGGGATATAGCCGCCACAGGCGGCCACCATCGGCCCCAGCATCAACGAGGTGACATCGCCGACGCCGCCGGTGGAGTGCTTATCGACCACCGGCCCGTTCAGATTCAGGGATTTCCAGTTCAGCACGGTGCCTGAGTCACGCATCGCCATCGTCAGGGCAACCCGCTCCGGCAGCGACATATCGTGAAAATAAATGGTCATTGCCAGCGCGGCAATTTGTCCTTCCGAAACGCTGTTATCACGCACGCCGTTAATGAAGAAACGAATCTCGTCTTCACTCAGCGCGTGGCCGTCACGTTTTTTTCGAATGATTTCTTGTGCAAGGTACAAAGTCGCCCCCTTACGTCAGGGAAAGAGGAGAAAAGGCGGCAAGATGCCGCCCGGAGATATCAGTAGCCTGACTGACGGGTATCGCTGCTGTGTCCAAGGGTGTTCAGCAGGTTTGCCAGCAGGCTGGAAGCGCCAAAACGGAAGTGGCGTGCGTCAGCCCAGTCGGCACCCAGCGTATCTTCAGCCAGTTGCAGATAGATGGCGGCATCTTCAGCGGTACGCACGCCGCCAGCCGGTTTAAAGCCAACCTGCGCTTTCACACCTTTATCGCGGATCACGCTCATCATGATCTGCGCCACTTCGGGCGTTGCATTCACGGGCACTTTACCGGTTGAGGTTTTGATAAAGTCCGCTCCGGCATCAATGGCAATTTCAGAGGCCTGACGGATCAGCGCTTCCTGCTTCAGCTCACCGGTTTCAATAATCACTTTCAGCAGTACATCCGCTTCCGCACAGGCTGTTTTGCAGGCTTTAACCAGATCAAAGCCCACCTGAGTATTGCCAGCCATCAGCGCGCGATAAGGGAAAACCACGTCCACTTCGTCAGCACCGTAGGCGATAGCGGCACGGGTTTCAGCCAGTGCGATCTCGATGTCGTCATTGCCGTGGGGGAAGTTGGTGACGGTGGCAATACGCACGTCCGGCGTGCCCTGCTCACACAGCGTTTTGCGAGCAATGGGAATAAAACGCGGATAAATGCAGATGGCGGCGGTATTGCCCACCGGGGATTTCGCCTGGTGACACAGTGCGATCACTTTCTCATCGGTGTCATCTTCATTCAGGGTGGTTAAATCCATCAGTTTCAGCGCGCGCAGAGCCTGCTGTTTGATATCAGTCATAACAATCTCCAGGACAAGGGGTGAGTTTTTATCCACCCGTATGTGATAATAATAACAATTCGGAGCCGGTGAATATGTGCCATTCGTCACATCGAAATATGAAACAACTGCAATATTTCAGATAAAAGTTGATTAAGTCACGAAATCAGGCGAAGTGAAGCCCGTATAAGCCCGCGACGGGAATGTTATTATTATAACATTTTGTGAGAAGAAGGGTAAACGGGCGACATCAGGAAAGGCGAAAAAGTCTGTGGCTGTTGTGCCATAGCGCATCGGCAATGACCTCTGGTGCTTCTTCACGCAGCTCACACAGCACCTGCCACACCTGAAAAGCGCGCTCTGGTCGGTTGGGCTGGCCCTGAAAACCGTTCAGCGGCATATCGGGGGCATCCGTTTCCAGCAACAAGGATGAAAGCGGTAACTGTGCGATGGTCTGTCGGGTTTTACTGGCGCGCGGATAGGTAATGGTGCCGCCCACGCCAATCGCATAACCAAGTTTGATAAAAGCCTGGGCCTGCTGCAGGCTACCGGCAAAACCATGAACCACGCCACGGCGCGAGAGATCGTGACGGCGCAGATGCAGCGCCAGCTGATCGTGCGTTCGACGCGAGTGCAGGATCACCGGCAGATCGTAACGTTTAGCCAGCTTCAGCTGCGCATCCAGAAAATGTTTCTGCTTGTCGAACTGCGGATCGTCCCGATAAAGATCCAGGCCGATCTCACCTAACGCTACCAGCTTAGCGGGCGACTTTATCAACCGGGCTTCCAGCTCGCTAAGATGCGATTCCTGATGATGTTCAATAACAATCGGGTGCAGCCCCAGCGCAGCATAAAGGGCGGGATGGGCGTGAGCCAGCTGGCAGACCGTTGCAAAGCGTCCCGCGTCTACCGAGGGCACGATAATTTTTTCAACGCCGGACTGGGCGGCCCGGGCAAGACTTTCCGCCGCCTGCCCGACGAAGGGCGGAAAATCAAAGTGGCAATGGGTATCCACAAACCTCATGCCAGCGAGCCTTCATTCCAGGCGTCGTCATTGCCCGCCAGCGGCGTAACGATCGCCCCACTGTTGGGTTCATTCGCCACCGGCGCGGCAGGCGTAACGATATCCAGCCCCGTTTGCGGCTCGGCATCGCTCAGCCACTGGCCCAGCGTCGCCATAAAATAGCGGCCACAGCGGCGTCCCAGGTGGTAATCCTGGTTAAGCGAGGCGATCCGGCTGCCTAACGCGTTACTGGCCAGCACGCGCGGTGGGAAAATTTCAATGATGCGTAAATCCCCTGGCGGTGACTCGATAAACTGCTGCGTTTCCCGATAGGTCTGCTCATGATGATGCAGGATAGTGAGCATCGGCTGCAGCGCACCGCCGCTGAACCAGCGTTCCATACGCGTTATCCAGCGTGGCGTATCGAACATCTGAGAGGGCACGGTACGGATCACCACGATCGTATCTGCGCCACGTTTGGCCGCCTCACGCACGGGTATAGCATCACTGACGCCACCGTCCAGATAGCTGATGCCTTCCAGATCCACCCCCAGGCGATAAAAGCCCGGAATGGCGCTGGATGCCTTAATGATTTCCAGCCAGTTATCACTGGTGGGCGCAAAATAACTGGGCGCATAGTCATCACTGCGACAGGCACACATATAGAATTCGCGCCCGCTGGAAAACAGGGTTTCGGCACTGCTCATCGCCAGGGGGAATTCGCTTCGGGTGATGTCGATTAACCAGTCGAGATCGATAAGATTGCCGCCGCGTAAGAAACGCAGCGGATCGAAAAACTGCTTGCTGGTCGTATAGCGGGTGATCACCCGGCGTGCGTAGCCCGGCTGCGCGCAGACAAAGGCGGACAGGTTCTGTGCCCCGGCAGACGTGCCAAGCAATAGCTGGAAAGGGTTGAATTTAGCCCGCTGAAACTCATCTAATACGCCGGCGGTGAAGATGCCGCGTTGACCGCCACCCTCGCACACTAAGGCGATTTTCCTGGCTTTAAAAGGTGTGAGAGCAAGGGGTTCAATCGCCCCGAGCGTCACGGGAATACGTATACCCAATGTACCGACCTCAGATTGGGTTCCCGATAGGCAAATGTAGGGAATGCAGGGATTAGAATTGTGAAAGGATACTAGCACGGAGAACCAGCTACGTTGTCCATAAATTGTGCTATTGGCGTTGCGCCGTTTAACACATCGTTGCGAATATGAAGCATCCTTTGCCTCACAATAACATTCGCACAAATAACTGGTCTCCGTTTGATGCTGACTACGCCAGCATCAAACAGTCTGGGTCATCGCTATAGCTTTTTACGGCCAGTGAACAAGCTGATGAGGAACAGAATAATACCCACCACGAATACGACTTTAGCTGCCCAGGCTGCGGTACCGGCAAGGCCACCAAAACCTAATGCAGCAGCGATCAGTGCGATCACCAGAAAAATAATGCCCCAACGAAACATAAGCCTCTCCTTAACCATTTTAATATTGAACTGCTTGTTTCATCCCACGATGGGTATTTTTATCAGTGCGGCTTCCGGAAGAAGCCGCACCGGGTCGTGTTAAGACTTGACCTTCAGGTCATTTTTAACACTTTTTACGCCTTCGATAGCTTTAGCGATGCTTTCGGCACGGTCAGACTGTGCCTGATTCGCCACTTCACCTGAAAGCTGAACCACACCGTCGGTGGTTTCCACTTTCACGTTACGTGAAGGAACCATGTCATCTGCTAATAGCTTAGCTTTAATTTCGCTGGTTGTGGCAGCGTCACCGGCATAACCTTTCATTGACTGTTTTTTCGCGTCTTTCACGTGCAGCTTGTCGCTGACTGATTTAACGCCTTCAACTTTTTTCACCACGGCCACGGCTTTCTCAGCCTGATCTTGTGAGGTCACAAAGCCGCTCAGGGTAACAACGCCCTGATGGGTTTTGACAGAAATGTCGGTGCTTTTGATGGAGTCGTCATCAACCAGGGCCGCTTTTGCTTTAGCCGTCACGGCGCTGTCATCCATAAAGCCGCCCACTTTCTTCATTGAGCTGTCAATTTTTGCACCGGCGCTGTCAGCCGTTTGTGAGGCTTTCTGAGACGCGGATTCCTCTGCAAATGCGCTTCCGCTCAGCAGAGCAGTACCGATCATCGCAGCCATCAATGTTTTAGTAATCTTAGTTGTGTGCATCGATATCATCCTTCTATCTGTTAACTCGCCCAAAACTGTGGGCGCAAGAGCAGCAAACAGTGCTGCTGCGGCACTGGACGCGGGGAGAATAAGTCTCTTAAACCGTCCGATGAAGTAATCATAGTCGGGATTTAGAGTTTTGCTCGGGTAACTGGTTGATCGTGCGTCAAAAGAGAGGAAAAGGCGCGTTTTAGGAGGGTTCTGTATCCGTTGAAACAGGGCCATTCCGTGCTGGAATGGCCCTGAAAGCACGAATTAGTGCTCGCGGGTTTTACGGAATGTCACATCAGGATAGCGTTCCTGAGTAATATTCAGATTCACCATGGTGGGAGCGATATAAGTCAGGTTATCACCGCCATCCAGCGCGAGGTTCACCTCATTTTTACGCTGGAAATCTTCGAACTTTTTGGCATCGCTGCACTCGACCCAACGTGCCGTAGAAACGTTAATCGCCTCATAGATGGCTTCAACGTTGTATTCGCTTTTCAGACGCGCGACGACCACGTCAAACTGCAGGACACCAACAGCTCCTACAATCAGGTCGTTATTGTGAACCGGACGGAACACCTGAACCGCGCCCTCTTCCGACAGCTGGACCAGCCCTTTCAGCAGTTGCTTTTGCTTCAGCGGATCGCGCAGGCGAATACGGCGGAACAGTTCTGGCGCGAAGTTCGGAATACCGGTGAACTTCATGTTCTCACCCTGGGTAAAGGTGTCGCCGATCTGAATCGTGCCGTGGTTATGCAAGCCGATGATATCGCCCGGATAGGCTTCTTCTACGTGCGAACGGTCGCCCGCCATAAAGGTTAACGCATCAGAAATCACGACGTCTTTGCCGGTGCGCACCTGGCGCAGCTTCATGCCTTTTTCATAACGGCCTGATACCACGCGCATAAACGCCACGCGGTCACGGTGCTTGGGATCCATGTTAGCCTGAATCTTGAACACGAAACCGGTAAATTTCTCTTCTTTTGCCTCAACCTGGCGGGTATCGGTCTGGCGCGGCATGGGGCGCGGCGCCCACTCCACCAGGCCATCCAGCATATGATCAACGCCAAAGTTACCCAGCGCAGTGCCAAAGAACACCGGAGAGAGCTGACCGCTAAGGAAAGCCTCTTTTTCGAATTCGTGCGAGGCGCCCTGCACCAGCTCCAGCTCTTCACGCAGCTGTGCGGCCAGCTCTTCGCCGACGGCCGCGTCGAGGTCCGGGTTATTCAGGCCTTTAACGATGCGCACTTCCTGGATGGTGTGCCCTTTACCGGTCTGATAGAGATAAGTTTCATCGTTATAAAGGTGATAAACCCCTTTAAACAACTTACCGCAGCCTATTGGCCATGTGATGGGCGCACAGGCGATTTTTAACTCGCTTTCCACTTCATCCAGCAGTTCCATCGGATCGCGGATGTCACGGTCGAGTTTGTTCATAAAGGTCAGGATCGGCGTATCGCGCAGGCGCGTCACTTCCATCAGCTTACGGGTACGATCTTCAACGCCTTTCGCTGCGTCGATGACCATCAGGCAGCAGTCAACGGCGGTCAGCGTACGATAGGTATCTTCAGAGAAGTCTTCGTGCCCCGGCGTATCCAGCAGGTTTACCAGGCTGTCACGATAGGGAAACTGCATAACTGACGTCGTGATTGAAATACCACGCTGCTTTTCCATCTCCATCCAGTCAGACTTCGCATGCTGGTTGGAGCCGCGGCCTTTTACCGTACCGGCGGTCTGGATCGCCTGTCCGAACAGCAGGACTTTTTCGGTAATTGTGGTTTTACCGGCATCCGGGTGCGAGATAATCGCGAAGGTGCGGCGGCGTGCCACCTCTTCTAAAAAGGGATTAGACATGAGTGAATTCTTCTCAACGTAGCCACGCGCTAACAGGCGCGGCAGATAAATCACGGTGGCCGGCAGAACCTTACCGGCGGATAAACGGTGCCAAATGCGACTTTATGTCGTCGCGGGGTGAGCGCAAAGTTACATTGGCGTGCTTCCGGTTACCTGGTCAACTTTAAGGCGGCATAGCATACAATATTTTGTGCTATTGGCCTACAGCGTACGGAAGAGAAAGTGGCGTCAGTCAGAAACGGCAGGCCGCCGCACCGGTAGCGCGTCAGGGTGGCCAGGCGTTACCCCGAACGAAACCTGCCCCATAAAGCGTATCCGTGGGGGCTGCTACTCCTCAGGCCTCGACTAATCGACGAGTTCGATGCCCAGACTTTCCAGCAAACAAACCGCTTCCAGGCGAGAAAATTTGGCTTTATCGACCGTGTTATGGAAGATATTGATGGCGTAATTCCAGGATTCTGTGAGATCTGCGCCACGTAGCACGGTGTGATTGAATAAACTGCCCGTGAGGTCCGATTCGGTGAGCGTTGCGCCGGTTAAATCGCACTCCCTGAAATCCACCTCTGTCAGTTTGCATGCCTCCATTTTTAAACCCTGCAACCGCAGCCCAAAAAAAGAGCCGCTGGCCAGAATACATTTCTGAAAATGCAGTTCGTGATCCAGATAAAAATCGGGCCAGTAGGCTGTCGTCCAGTCAATGCCGGTCAGCTTGCACTCATTGAAGTGAACGCCAAAGAAGCGGCTATTGGATGGGTTCAGCAGGCTCATATTGCAGTGATTAAACACACAGTTGATGAACTTGCAGGCCGAAAACACCGCAGAGGTAAAGTTGGCGTTATTGAATTCGCAGTCTTCAAAATGCGTTTCAGCGATCGTCAGACCGGTGAAATCTTCTTTTGAAAACTGGACGTCGTAAAATTCAGCATGGCTTTTGACAGATTGCATATTCCCCCTGAGGGTTAACGGTGGCATTTCACGAAAAGTTTATGCGATTTCTTCGCGATGAACCCGCATAAGATTCACCTTCACGCCTTGCCTCACAAATCTCTGGTCAGGCATTTCTTGCGCATGCGCTGCAGCCAGTTCATCGCCGGGTCACCCTTGCCTTCCTGCCAGGCCGCATCCAGCCTGACCTGCCGGTAAAGGAAGCCGCACGGAAGCCAGGCGCACCGGCTTAGGGAGTGACAACTGGCGACCCGAAAATCTGACCACAATGATAATCGCTCGCATTCAACAGTTGAAATAATTCTTTTTAAATCAACCAGATAAATCGCAAGTTTTTCAATAAAAGGCTTCCCATTCGTTACCAGCCTGTTGCATAATTCACCACTAATTTATTAACACTCAAAGGACGCGGCCATGCTGACTGCTGAAATGACTGGACGTTTAAACGACCAGCTGAACCTCGAATTTTTCTCCGCCAATCTCTATTTACAAATGAGTGCGTGGTGTAGCGATAAAGGCTATGAGGGCGCAGCGTCCTTCCTGAAAATGCATTCGCGTGAAGAGATGGAACACATGCAGCGCCTGTTCGACTATCTGAGCGATACCGGTGCTATGCCGGTGCTGGGCAGCATTGCTGCACCGCCCGTTGCCTACAATTCACTGAACGAAGTGCTGATTCAGGCGCTGGATCACGAGAAGCTGATTACCAGTAAAATCAATGAACTGGCGCACTCAGCGATGACAACGCAGGACTATTCAACCTTCAACTTCCTGCAGTGGTATGTTGCAGAACAGCATGAAGAAGAGAAGCTGTTTAAAACCGTGCTGGATAAACTGGCGATGGTTGGCGATAGCGGTAACGGTCTGTTCCTGGTCGATAAAGACCTTGGACGCATGAGCACCGAAACCCACTCCGCCTAAAATAAACCGGCCCACGCAGGTGGGCCGGTAGTGTGATTTGCGCTCTGGGTTACGCCAGTCGGTAACAGGTTGTCATTTCCCCGTTGACCCACAACGGACGCTTCTCGCCCGGCGGTAAGCTAATCGCCATATCACGCCACGCTGGCTGATAATCTCCCCGCTTTTCAATGCTCAGCTCCAACCGTGACGCGCTGCTGGTTAACGTCCAGCTCAGCCAAAGCGCATTGCCCTTCTGCCAGCCATGCGTTTCTCCGTCGTCGTCAAACAGTTCGCCGGAGGTGGTCGCATTGCCCGGCGCAGGCCACAGCTGCAGTTCCCGTACGTTATCACGCTGCGCATCGGTGGTACTTTCACACTCTCCCAGTGGAATTGCAGCACCGGCACGGATCAGTAACGGCAGACGATCCAGCGGCGCATCCAGCATTACCGACTGGCCCCCCGCCAGCCAGCTACCGCTGTGCCAGTCATACCAGCCGTGGGCGTTATCTGGCAGATAGACCTGGCGCTGACGGGCGCCCTGCTCAACCACGCTTGCCACCAGCAAATCTCGCCCCAGCATGAAATCATCGCACTCGTCATAGGTGCGCGGATCGTGCTCGTGATCGAGGAAGGTTGGCCGCAGCATTGGCTCATCCTGCTCGCTGGCCTGCCAGGCCAGCGTATAAAGATACGGCATCAGGCGATAACGCAGGCGAATAGCCTCACGAATCATTGATGTGGCTTCCGGATACATCCAGGGCTCGTTGACAGTGTGATCGTCATTCCATGAGTGAATGGTAAAACGGGGGTGCATCACGCCATTCTGTACCCAGCGCACAAACAGCTCCGCATCCGGTTTATCGCCGGCAAACCCGCCCACATCGTGCCCGACGTTAAACAGGCCCGACAGACTCATTCCCAACCCCATACGGATGTTGTAGCGCAGGGTTTGCCAGTTTGTTCGGTTATCCCCGCTCCACGTCTGCACATAGCGCTGCATGCCTGCGCAGCCTGAACGGGAAATCAGGTACGGCCTTTTTTCCGGGGCAAAGCGCTGCTGAGCCTCCATCGAGGCGCGCATCATCAGCAGCGGCATCACCGGCCGGATGTGCTTAATCGCAATGGGCTGGCCAAAGCCATAGCAACGTGCTTCGCCGTCCCAGACTTCATATTCGTTATTATCGTTCCAGGTCGAATCGATCCCTTTTTTCAGCAACTGCTCAGTGACGTTTTGCTGCCACCACGCCACCGTTTGGGGATGGGTGAAATCCAAATGCGAGCCTTCATCATCCCAGAATACGGAACGCTCAGGCCGATCCTGTTCCGAATCGCGGATAAACAGCCCCTGATCCGCCACTTCTTTATAACGTGGATGATCCTGTAACAGGCAGGGCTTGATGTTGGCCGCCAGCTTCATCCCGGCCTGATGGAAAGCGGCGCTCATGGCATTGGGATTCGGCACCTTGTCATAGTTCCAGTTGAACACGTAGCGCTTGTTATTGATGGAGGTGTAGCCCGACGACAGTTGAAACGAATCGCAGGGAATCTCATGCTCGCGGCACAGTTGAATAAAGGACAGGAGCTGTTGCTGCGCATCAGGCGCATCCGTGTAGTGCATGGTGGAGCCGCTGTAGCCCAGGCTCCACTTCGGTTGAAAGAGCGTCCGGCCGGTGAGGCGAACAAACGCCTTGGTCACCTCCAGCAGCGTCGGGCCCAGCATCATGTAGTAATCCAGATCGCCCGCCTCTGCGCGGTAACGGCGATAAGGCAGATGATAATTATCTAACTCATTCCCCAGGTCCAGCCAGCTGCTGGTGAGGTTATCGTAAAACAGCCCGAAGCTGACGCCGTCACGCTGGGTCAGCGTGAAAGGAATATGTTTGTAGAGCGGATCGGTACTGGCAGCGTTATAGCCCATCGCATCCAGATTGCGCATTTCGAAACGGCGATTGACCCGGTTGAGATCGCCGCTCTTTTCACCCAGGCCGTAAACCCGGTCCTGCGGCTGACGACGCTGATAATGTTCCACGCCATCGCCATGCATGTTCAGCAGGTAAGCCCCGGTATGGCGATCGACCGCCAGCGGCTGCCAGTCGGTGCCGTCAAAATGTTCCCAACTGAGGCAAAGGGGATAATGCACGGTAACCCGCAGTCGATCCGTGGCCAGACGGATTTGTTGCGCCTCCTGTTGCAGGGTAAAGGCGGGCAGCGTAAAACCTTCCAGCGATTCGCGGTCGCGCCCCTCCCAGGGCACATCCTCCTGCGGGGCAATGCTCCAGGTGCGGTTCAGCGCCAGTTCCCCGTCGCGTTTCAGCAGCACGCGCATCAGGCCGTTTTCTAATACGTAAATCCGTAAAAAGTGACGCTGCTCGACTTTCAGTTCGACAAAATGCGGCGTTTGTTGATGTAGCGTCCATGTCTTAAGTGTTTTCATGAGATTACCCTCACTGTTTAGCAGTACGTTGGCGGCGTTCGGCAATAAACATCACCAGAAAAACCGCGCCAATCAGATCAAAAAAGCCCATGGCAATAAACAAGGGATTGAAGCCAATGGTGTCGGCGGTAACGCCGATAATCAGTGAAAAAATAAAGCTGGCTATCCAGGCGCAGGATCCGCGCATGCCGTTGACCGTCGCCATCTGGCGGCGATCAAAACGCTCAACCACCAGCGCGCTCAACATGCAGGAAATCACCTGGTGGCCGAAACCGCCGATGGAGATCAGGGCAATGGCAAGATAGGGATCTTTAACCAGCGTCATCAGTGCCAGCGAGATCATCAGCGCGGCCCCGGTGACGGAACTGGCGACGATGGAGTTCACGCGGGAGCAGCCAAACCAGCGCACGTAGAGTTTTGTCAGGTAACCGCTGGCGACGCTGCCGAAGTCAGCGGCCAGGAACGGCAGCCAGGCGAACATCACGATCTGCTTCAGATCCATGCCGCGTTCATTGGCCAGGTAGAGCGGCACCCAGAAGCTCAGGACCGCCCAGGCGGGCTCGGCTAAAAAAGCCGGAATAGCGATTCCGTAAAACTTCTTCTCTTTCCCAATCACTTTCATCGCAGTGAAAAACGGCAGCTTTTCGCCGATGACTTCGTTGTCCTGGGTAATAAACGCCCGCTCCTCATCCGAGAGGCGCGGATGGCGTTCAGGCGAGTGATAGCCCCACCACCAGAGCGCCACCCAGATCAAACCCAGCCCGCCGGTGAGCAGGAATGCGCCCTGCCAGCCAAACGAGATATGCGCGATATAAATAATGGGCGGAGCCAGCATCGCGCCGACGGAAAAGCCAACGCCCGCCCAGCCTGCCGCTACCGGCCGCTCCTTTTTCGGAAACCACTCCCCAATGGCCTTGGCATTCGCGGGCGTGGCTGCCGCCTCTGATGCACCCATCACAAAACGTAACAGCGCCAAATGCAGCCAGCTTCCTGCCCCGGCGTGCAGCAGACAGGTGACAGACCAGATAACGGCGCAGATCAAAAAGCCCACTTTCAGACCGATAACATCGATTAACCAGCCGCACACAGGCTGAAACAGCGTATAGGCCAGTTGGAAAGCCGCCACTACCCAGGAATACTGCTCCGTGGTCATATTCAGGGTGCTTTTCAGTTCCGGTGCCAGAATCCCCAGGGAGTTACGGGTGATGTAATTCACCGTGACGCCCAGCAGGAACATGCCCAGCATCCACCAGCGCAAATTTTTAATCATCCGCAGCGGGCGCGACGACGCGTGAGTGCGGGTGGTCGAGTCGAGACTCATGATGAAACTCCTGTAGCCAGTGATTGACGCGTTGCCGCGCAGCGAGCCTGTTTATCTGATCCGACCATAAAAAAGCCGAAAACGTGGGTACAGCCCATTTTTTGCAAACCTTTTCATGGCACTATCGGGAAATAACAAAAATGCCCTTGCAGACCAGCAGGGACACGATTCAGCACCTTATGAAAATTTTTTCATTTGCAGATTTGAGGGCGATCACAGAATGAAGCAAAGCTTAAAAGTGAGCGAAATTGCCGCCCTGAGCGGCGTGTCGATCAGCACGGTTTCGCGCGTCCTTGCCGGGAAAGCCAATATTCGCGCCGCCACGCGCGACAAAGTGTTACGCATCGCCCAACAGCAAGGCGTACTGGATAATCTTCAGCATGGTCGGCTGTTGCTTAATGACCTGATGGTATTTGCGCCACCGCGGGCATTCGATATCCGCACGGATATCTTTTATTACAAGGTGATCCAGGGGATCAGCGAAGCCGTTAAACCGCACGATGTGCGGTTGCGCTACTGCCCGCTGGAAGAAGTGGAAAGTGATGCCGCGCTGTTTATCGACAAGATGCAGCAGACGGAAGCCGCGCTGTTGATCGGTATCGACGATGAACACATTCATCAGTTGGCGGCCGAAATGAACAAACCCTGCGTGCTGATCAACGCCCGCGACCGCCGAATGCGCCTGCCCTCGGTGTCGCCGGATCATCAGCTTATTGGCGAGTTTTCCGCGCGCTATCTGTTTGAACAGGGCCATCGGCAAATTCTGTCGCTGCACTGCCTTCGGCGTTACACCATGGAGCAGCGGCTTCAGGGCGTACGCGATGCCTGGCATGCCATGAATCTGCGCTTCGACAGCCGCCAGCACCTGATTACGCTCAACAGTTTTAGCAGCAGCGAAGCCAGCGCCTGTCTGGGCGACTATTTGCGTCGCTGCCCGCAGGCGCAGCGCCCTACGGCGATTCTGGCGAGTGGCGATTATATTGCCGCCGGAACGGTGCAGGCGTTACAGCAAGCGGGCCTGCGGGTGCCGGAAGATGTGTCCGTGATGAGCATGGATGGTTTCAACCTGGCCACCGTGCAGGAGATCCCGTTAACCTCGGTTCAGGTTCCGCGAGACGAGCTGGGCGAGGCCGCCGTCAAAATGCTTCAGGCGCTGCGTTTAGATCCAAACCTGCCGCCCGGTAATCTGCTGCTGAACGGCAAGCTGGTGGTACGCGACTCGGTACGCCGCATCCGGGATAATCCGGGTCATGCGCCGGTGCAGCAGCACGGGCTTTACAGCTAATGCGATCAGGCAAAGCTTTCCCAGCGGGATGACAGCGTAAAGTGACGCTGCCAGCTGAGCGTGGCAGACGCTCGGGCGATTAACTGCTGGCACAATGCCGGCTCGACAAAAGCGGGAATGACCTGTTCCGCTCCGCTGTGTTTGATCAACGCCAGTTGATCGTCCAGCGGGGGATGGACATTCCAGGGCAACCACTGCGCTGAGCCGTTTTGTAGCATCGCGAAGGCCCGCGTGCCGCGAGCGACATGACTGCTAAAAATCAGGTTGAACTCGGGCCGCTGGCTCAGCAAGGCGGCCAGGCCGCTGTCCGCCACCGCATCGGCCGCGACGATAACGCTGTCAGGTCGCCATTGCGCAGGCGTCGGCTCACGCAGCAACGGCAGCAACGCCAGCGCCGTGGCGGCCGGCAGCGCATTTTGCGCCAGCAGCTGTGACACGTCTTCCCGCACCTGCGGGCACAGCACCACCGGCAACCCTTTTGCTCGTAGCCGCAGTGCCATCTCCGGGCCTCTGCCGTGCAACGGCGCCGTGACCACCGCCCCGTGGCGGGCAGCCTGTACCAGCGCGTCAACCTGCTGATTAAGTCGCTGATGACGGTCGCCGTAAGAGGCATCGGTAATCAACCAGCGCGCCCGTGGTGGTCGGTCAAAAGGCAGCAGCAGTGATTCGCGACTCCAGTCGCCCATATAGGTGATGCCGCCCGCGACCGCCAGGTGAAACCAGACGGATCCCGGTGAGTGGCCGCTCCGGCCGGTAAACAGATTAAGCGGGCCAACCGCGCACTGCCCGCGTAAGGGCAATGCGTGCCGCGATCGCGCAGGTACTGGGCACTCTCCCAACTGCTGCCAGGTCAGTTCCGTGGCGTAAACCGGCGGCGCTCCCAACGCCTGCCAGCTGTCGAGTGCACCTGTATGGTCGCCATGAGAATGGGTCAGACAGATGGCATCGACGTGCCCCGTGACCGTTAAATCCGGCCTTACGCCGGGCTCCGGCCCCGCGCCCAGATCCCACAACAGGCGGTATCCCTGAATCTCAAGCAGGAAAGCGGCGGGCAACTTTCCCCCCACGCCGCTCACCACGGTCAGGCTTGCCATGGCAATACTCCCTGCGGCAGAGCGCGCGTCAGGCGCGTCGCCAGCAACATCAAGGTCAGAACAACCAGAATCATCAGGCATCCTACGGCGGCAGCCAGCGGTGCAGAGCCGCCCTCATCAAGAAAGATAATGGTTGGCCCAAGGGTTTGCGTATCGGAGGTCACCAGCAGCACCGAGACCTGAATTTCGTTCAGCGCGGTCAGAAAGACCAACAGGCTTCCCGCCAGCGCAGACGGCGCCGCCAGCGGCAGTAAAATATCGCCCATGCGGCGCAGAAACCCCGCCCCACACAGACGCGCGGCCTCATCCAGCGAGGGGTCAATTTGTGCGAAGCCCGCCAGCGTGGGGCGCAAGACTAAGGCCAGGAAGTTGGACAGATAGGCGGCGAGAATGATCCAGACCGTGCCGTAAATCGAGACCGCCAGCAGAGGAAGCGGCGGCAGAAAAAACAGGATTGCCGCCACACCTGTCACGATACCGGGCAGCGCATAAGTCAGCTCGCTGGCAAACCACAGGCCGCGCACCAGTCGCGTGCGTCGCCAGCTCAGGAAGAAAGCCAGAAACAGCGCCATGACCGTGAGCATCAGCGTCGCCAGCGAGGTGAGCCACAGGCTGGTCGCGAAAGCATGGCGTATTGCGGGATAGCCCCACAGCGCCTGATAAAAGTTTTCCAGCGTCAGGGTCTGCCACGTCAAGGCCTGACCAAAGCCGCGCGTCAGCGCACTGGTCAGCAGCGCGCTGACCGGCATGATGAGCGTAGCCGCCATCCACAGCCAGGCCATCACCTCCGTGGGCAGCCGCGCGCCGTTAAGCGGTTGCTGAAACGGGCGCGGCGAGCCACTCACGCGAACATCACGCCGTCCGCCCAGCCAGCCGCTCAGCATCATGCCGGTTAAGGTGATCAGCGCAATCAGCAAAGAATAGACGGCCGTATCCGGCAGCGCACCGGGGCCAATGGCGTTAAGTTGCTGATAGACCAGCGTAATTAAGGTCGGCAGGCGTGCCGGAATGCCCAGCATCGCCTGAATACCAAAATTACCCACGCTTGCCACAAATGCCAGCGCTGCGCCCGCGAAGATGGCGGGACGCGCCAGCGGTAAAATAATGGTGCGCAGGATTTGCCCGTGCGAAGCGCCGCTAATCTGCGCGGCTTCCACCAGTTCTGCCGGTAAACGGCGAAGCCCGGCACGCACCGTCAGGAACACCAGCGGCGCATTGTGCAGGCCCAGCAGCAGCACGATTCCGCCCCATGAATAGAGCGGTTGTTCACCCGGCGCGAACCAGGGTAAACCCAGCAGCTGAAACAGCGATGCCAGCAGGCTGCCTGGCGCCAGCGCCTGCAGCCAGGCAAGTGCCGTCACCTGTGGCGGAATCATCAGGGGTAAGATAAAGGCGAAGACCCAGGCTGCTTTAGCGCGCATATCGCTCAGCGCAACCAGCCAGGCGGCGAGCGTGCCAAGCAACAGCGACAACAGGGTGGCGCTCAGCCCGATGCTTAAGGTCGTTAACGTGGCGCTGAGTACCCGGCGGCTGATCAACAGCTGCGTCAGCCGTGTCAAATCCGGTACGCCCTGCGGGGCTATCGCTGTCCAGATCAGCCGGGTAAAAGGCGCCACGGACAGCAGCCCGATCGTCAGCACCAGCAGCCCTAGCACCCAAGGTTCAGCGCGAAAACGCCAGCGTGTGCGATGCACCCGGCGAGGCTGACAGTCGTTACTCAGCACGCTCATTCTCAGCCACCGAACAGCGCGGTAAACTGTTCCCGCACCTGCGCATCATCGGCCACCGCCTTCTCCACGTCCGGGGTCAGCAGTTTGATCTGGTCTACCGGAACAAAGCCTTCAGGCGCGGCAATGCGGTCATCGACCGGCCGGTTACCCTGCTGAACCACCAGTTTCTGTCCCGGCTCTGACAGCAGAAAATCCACAAAGGCTTTCGCGGCAGGCAGGTTATGCACCGATTTCATAATGGCGACGGGTTCCGTGACGTAAGACACGCCCTCTTCGGGATAGACCAGGTCGATGGGCGATCCCTGCTTTTTGGCCCGGATAATGTCGGCATCGGTAATCACACCATATTTATCCAGTCCACTCGCTACGGCTTTTAACGCAGGTCCGTTACCGCCCTGCGGCGCGATGCCCAGCGCCGCCAGCTGTTTATAGAAGTTCCAGCCGATGTCAGGCGTCGTGATATCCGTGTGCAGCTTATACAAGGCAGCCCCGGAGTAAAGCGGACTGGGCATGGCAATTTGCCCTTTGTTGTCCGCGTTTAGCAGGGCTTTCCAGCTGTTAACGGGTTTAGCGCGCTGCGTGTTGTAGGCAATCACGGTGGCGATAATCTTGGTGCCAAAAAAGGTTTTATCCCGGTCATAAAAGGCGGGTTTCAGGTGATCGACGGGCGCATCCTGATACGCATAGAGCTGCTTCTCTTTCTTCAGTGCGCCAAGGTTGATGGCGTCGGCAACCAACAGCACGTCGGGCTTCACCTTGCCGCTCATCATTTCCGTGTGCAGCACGTTCATTAACTGCGTGGTGCCGTTGCGCGTCCATTCCACCTGAATACCGGGATAGGCCGCTTTGAACGCGTCCATGGTTTGCTGCGCAATTTCCGGTGCCTGCGAGGTGTAGACCACCAGCGTGCCGGCAGGCTTGTCTGCCGCCTGCGCCAGCGTGGGGCCTGCCAGCGCAGCCGTGAAGAGCAGAGATGTAACCAAGGTAAGCATGAGTTTTTTCATACTGTCTGAAGTCCTTTATGCGGGAAGAATCCAGCCGTCAGTCACGGCAATATTTACGGTGTCGTTAACCCTGAGAGCAGAGACATCGTCAAGGGCCAGCGTGATGGAAACCTCAGGCTCTGCCTGTGGAGACAGATGGATGTCGTAATGGCCGCCGCGGTAAATCAGGTGTTCAACCCTGGCGGTGAAATGGCCGGTTTCGTCTGCCGCAAGGCGGAAACTGGCCCGATGAAAGCTGGCTTTACCCTGCGGCAAGGCTGTCTGATGCGCGGCGCAGCGCAACCGCATCCGTGTACCAAATAGCATCACCGATGCCTGCCCCTGGCCTGTCGGTTCAATCTCTTTTACCGGCAGCACGCGCCCCTCATCAATAAAGGTGGCGACCATCTCATTGGCGGGCTCACGCCACAGGGTTTGTGGTGAAGCAAACTGCATGACCTGCCCCGCATTCAGCACCACAACGCGATCGGCGAGCGCCATCGCTTCGCGCTGATCGTGGGTGATATAAATTAAGGTGGCCCCGCTGTGACGGTGAAAACGGCGAAACTCCTCTTCCATGGCGGCACGCAAATGCACGTCAAGGTTAGCCAGAGGTTCGTCAAGCAGGACCAGCCGGGGCTTTGCTACCAGGCAGCGGGCCAGGGCTACGCGTTGACGCTGACCGCCGGACAGATCGGCCGGGCGGCGATCGGCAAAGGCCAGCAGGTCGACCAGCGCCAGGGCCTGCCGGATACGTTCTTCCCGATCGGCACGGTTCACGCCGCTGACTTTCAGGCTATAGCCTACGTTTTCAGCCACCGTCATATGCGGCCACAGCGCGTAGTTTTGAAACACCACGCCAAGATCGCGGTTTTCGGGAGGCAGATGAAAATCCGGGGAGGCAAACAACGTGTCGTCCACCCAGATCTCGCCGCGATCCAGCGTTTCAAAGCCGGCGATTAACCTGAGTAAGGTCGTTTTGCCGCAGCCGGAGGGGCCCAGCACGGCGATAAACTCACCCTGCTGGATCTCCAGCGAGACCGCCTCAAGGACCGGCTGCGCCGCGAAGGCTTTATTCAGCCCGGAGAGTGAAATTGCGGCCATGTTGATGTCGCCTTTGCCGTGTACGTTTTGTGCAAGACGTTACGACAGTTTGATGACAGGACCGTGACACCGGGCTACTTCGGCAGATGGACCGCCACGTAGCGCTCGTAGCGCGATGGCTTGATTTTGGTTAAATCTGCCAATACCAGCCCATCAATACAGTTGTTAAAGTCCGGGTCGCTGCCGAAATCAATAAACTGCACCCCGCCTGGCTCATAGACTTCGCAATACTGTTTGTAGAGCGTGGGGATGGCGACGCCGAGGTTACTGAGCAGCTGCTTCAGCCGCTGAAGATCCTCTTTGTAATCATTGCCGCTAAACTGGGCCAGTACGGCAGGCAGAGAGGCCGGATAAGGACAGCGCGAGGTCGCCAGCGGAAAGTCCGTTGGGAAATAGATCCGATAGAACGCGACCAGCAAATCGCGCGCCGCCAGCGGCATAGTGCCAGAGATGGAAACCGGTCCGAACAGATAGCGCACCTCAGGATATCTGGCCACGTAAGCCCCGATGCCAAGCCAGAGATAGTCCAGCCCGCGTTTACCCCAGTAGGCGGGCTGAATAAAGCTGCGGCCCAGTTCAATGCCCTGACGAAGAATAGGGATCATGCGTTCGTCGTAATGGAACAGGCTGTGACTGTAGAGGCCTTCCATGCCGCGTCGTTCCAGCTGTTCGCCACCGGGGATAAACCGGTAAGCCCCGACGATTTCCAGCTCTGCGTCGTCCCACAGAATCAGGTGATAGTAGTCATCATCGTAGCTGTCGAGATCCCGTCGGCGACCGCTGCCCTCACCGACGGCACGAAAGGCAATCTCACGCAGCCGTCCCAGTTCACGCAGTATCGGCACCCAGGTCGCCCCGTTACGCCGCCACAGATAGATCTTCTTGCCGTCAGGCGTATTGCCCAGCAACTCGCTTTGCAGCAGAGCCTTTTTCAGTTCGGCACGATCTTCCGCCAGCGCGATGGCGGATTCTGTCTGGAAGAGCCCTTTTTTGCCCTGCCCCAGGCGGTAAACATGTTTTCGCACGCGCTTTGCCAGCTCTTTGCCGGGCGTATGGCCATCGTGCCAGTGTGCGAAGGGGATCTGCGCGCCGATACGCAGTTTGATGCGCATCCCGCGTTGTTTAAACATTTCACGCACCAGCATCAGCATCGCCACGGACGGTGCGACTTTTGCGGTGGCATAGAACAGTGAGCTGTTTCGACCTTCGACATGCACCGGTACCAGCGGCGCGCGCGCTTTCGCGGCCAGGCGCAGAAAGCTGTGATGCCATTCGCGATCGCGCACGCCGGCGCTGGTCAGGCGGGACACTTCGCCCGCCGGGAAGATGATCAGGACGCCCTGATTGCTCAGGTGCTGTTGCATGTGCTGCAGCTGCTGGCGGTTGGTGCGGTTACCAATATTGTCGACGGGTAACATCAGGCTGTTGAGCGGTTCCAGCAGCATAATTAGCCGGTTCGCCACGATTTTCACGTCGCGGCGAACCTGAGATATCGCATGCAGTAACGCCATGCCGTCGATGGTACCCAGTGGATGGTTCGCCACGATCACCACCGGTCCGTGCGATGGGATCTGCTCCAGATCGCGCTCGCTAAGTTCGCAACGGACGTCAAGATGTTCCAGTACCTGCTCGACCATATCCAGCCCTTTCAGGTGGGGATAGCGCGCGGCAAAGCGCTGGAATTCATCTTCACGTAGAATCCACTTCAATATCCGTTTCTGCCAGTTGGCAGGACGCTGGTTCGGCCAGAAACGTTCAATGACCTGATCGACTGAAAACATAGTTAACCTTTCGTGCCTGTCCCGGAGATACAGCGAAAGTAAGTCGCATTGTTTGCACTTTTATGAATTACGGCAGGTCGGCAGGCAAATTTGTTGGCGCGGTCAGCGGCACATGAGCGCCTAAACAGGTTTTCATCAGGAAAAACAGCAAGATAAGACAGGATATTTCGCCGGCTCGGCGCGGCGGCGGGATATGAAAAATCTTAATATTGGTTGCTATAAAGGCGCTAACGTCTCCTGGCCGCCTCTCAGCAGGAGGCAGCGGGGCCGGTTGCCGCTGCCAAACCTCTGCAGCCACGTCTTCATCCCTTTTGGGCAGCCGGTCCCTGTGCGCGCTACGGGTTGTGCATCATGGCGGCAACCGGGGTCCAGATCTCGGTCATCGCGCCCGCTTTACCCGTAAAGGGATCCCGTTTTGGCAACGGGACTTTTTTCACTTTTTCCTGGGACAGTTTGAGCTGGCCGATTTCATCGCGCAGAATTTCAGGCTTCAGCCCTTCAGGATAGGCACCTACCGCCAGGAAATCTTCGCTGGCGGAAACCTGTCGATGCCCGACACCCGCAGGGATCAGCACGGCATCCCCTGCCCGCAGGGTAATCATGCGGCCACTGTCGCCCCCAAACAGCACTTCCGCCCAGCCTTCAGCGACGCCAAGAAGCTCATGCGTATTGGGATGGTAGTGCATATAGGGAAACAACTGATCGCGCCAGTCAGGCGGCCAGCCATTTTTTTCAAAGGTTTCCTCGAACCAGGTGGCGATATTCTCTTCGTCCTCCGGCACCACGCGTGGCCAGATAATCAGCGGCAGCGGATTGTTTGGTACGCCGGCAGACGGGCTGGCGAACATCAAATGTTGTGGGTTATTTGATGCCCCAGCTGAAAATGTGCCTGCTGCGAAAGACATCAGCAACATCAGACTGGAAGTTTGGGCAGTCATACAATGTCTCCTTTTTTTCTTTAGTGTGACAAAGGTCGCAGGGTTGGAATGTGCGCTATACATCACAATTTACATAATCACTCTAACTCGCTAACCAAAGCCAAATTAGTTGTTAACAATATCTCCTTAACCCGCTAAGTCTTTTTTATCTGGTAGGATTAATCTGTAAACGGTGCGGCGGCCATCGTTGCCCGCTGAACCGCCCGCTTTTTTGCCGCCGTCAGCGCGAAGATGAAGACCAATACCGCCAGAAAATGACGGGCCGATGACACCGCCCCGATCTGCTGCGCGGGCTGTTGCAAGGAAATAAAAAAACCCGTCAGGGCTGACGGGTCGGTGCACATTCATGGGCCTTAACGGAAGCGCCTGGCTGGCTCGTTTTACTCAGTAAATAATCCCGGGTGGATTAACCATCGAATGGGTAATCGCCTCATCCTGCTCGCCCCAGCGTTGTAACACCTGGCGATACTGCCCGCCGGCAATAGTGCCATCCAGCGCGGTTTGCAGCGCCGCGGCCAGGCCATTGCCTTTTTTCGTGGTCACCGCTACCCAGGCGCGGTAGGGCCCCTCGCCGACTAATTTCGTCTGGCCGCGTGACGCCACCTTCCAGGCCGCCACGGCGTGCGGACCAAACATCGCATCTGCCCGCCCTGAAAGCAGATACAGCGTGGCCGAGGCATCGTCGGTCAGGTAAATCGGCGTGACCGGTGGCAATCCTTTCGCCCGGTTCTGTGCGTCCCAACTGAGTAAAATACGTTCCTGATTGGTGCCGGAGGCCACGATGATGCGTTTGCCCGCCACGTCTGGCGGAGAAGTTATCGCGCTGATCGGACTGTCCGCCTTGACGGCAAAGGCGTGGTTATCGGCCCGATAGGTCGCAAAATCAAACTTCTTTTTCCGCTCTTCGGTCACCGCGATATTAAACATGGCCACGTCATAGCGCCCGGCACTGATCCCCAGCGGCCAGTCCTCCCAGGAAGCCGGTACCAGTTTAAGTTTCAGCCCGAGGCTGTCCGCCAGCAGGCGGGCAATATCCGGATCGCTGCCAATGCGGGTCACGTTATCCGCCGCCAGCAGCGCCAGCGGCGGTGAGTGAGTGGCTGAAGTCGCTACCGTTAAGGTGCCGGGCTCAACAAAATGAAAATCCGCCGGAATTTTTTTAACCGCCTCAGGGTTCACCGACGCGTGAATCGGCTGTTCATTTCGGGCGACATCCGGTTTTTCCTCGGCAAAAACCGCGCCGCTCACCAGCAGCGCGCACAGCGTCACACAGGCATATCTCATTCTGGCCCCTTAGAGTACGCGCGCCAGAAAGCGGCGCGTTCTCTCATGTCGTGGGTGGTTTAACACCTGGCTACTGCTGCCCTGCTCGACAATTTTTCCGTCCACCATAAACACCACGTTGTCAGCTACCTCGCGGGCAAATCCCACTTCGTGTGTCACGATGACCAGCGTGGTGCCCGATCGGGCCAGCTTTTTAATCACGTCCAGCACTTCGCCGACCAGTTCCGGATCCAGCGCCGAGGTTGGCTCATCAAACAGCATCACCCGGGGTTGCAGCATCAAAGCCCGGGCAATGGCAATGCGCTGCTGCTGCCCGCCAGAGAGATGCCGGGGCCACGCATCGGCCTTATGACGCAGGCCGACGATATCCAGTAGCTCACCGGCACGGATTATCGCTTCACGCTTCGAGAGCTGACGGTGCGCGATGGGCGCTTCGATTAAATTTTGCAGTACCGTAAGATGGGGAAACAGATTGAAGTTCTGAAAGACATAGCCCACGTTAATGCGCTGACGCAGAATCGCCCGCTCCTTCAGCTCATATAGCCTGTCACCCCGACGCTGATAACCAATGTAATCGCCGTCAATCTGGATAAACCCTTCATCCACGCGTTCCAGGTGGTTAATGGTGCGCAGCAGCGTCGATTTTCCCGATCCTGATGGCCCCAGAATCACCGTAACGGAACCGGGTGCCAGATCCAGCGAGACGTTGTCCAGCGCCTTGAGCCTGCCGAAACGTTTGCTGACGCCGGTAATGCTGATGGCTCCGGTGGTAGGGGATAAGCGGTAATCAATGGCTTCGGACATGGCCGATCTCCTCAACAGGATTAAGCGGTGCGACGCGAGTGCGCCATTGTCGCCAGCGCGACGGTTTGGGTTCACGGCTGACGCTGCGAGCCAGCCAGCGCTCAACGCTGTGCTGAATCACTGACAGGACGGTGGTGATAATCAGATACCAGGCCGCGCCGACCATCAGTAACGGGATCACTTCCTGGTTGCGGTTGTAGATCATCTGGATGGTGTAAAACAGTTCCGGCATCGCCAGCACATAGACCATCGCCGTGCCCTTCGCGAGGCTGATAATCTCGTTAAATGCAGTCGGAATAATGGCGCGTAACGCCTGAGGCAGAATGATGCGAAAGGTGCGACGCGACGCGGACAGCCCGAGGGCGGAAGCCGCTTCCACCTGACCATGATCGACACCCAGAAAGCCGCCGCGAATGATCTCTGCACTGTAGGCTGCCTGTACCAGCGTCAGACCAATCACCGCCGCGGGAAACTGGCCCAGCACGTTGATGGTCTGAAAATGGCCCCATGACAGCGAGGTAAAAGGCACGCCAAGAGAGAGCGTGTCATAGAGATAGGAGAAGTTGTAGAGAATGATCAGCACCACGATCAGCGGCAGCGATCGAAACAGCCAGATGTATCCCCATGCCAGGCTGCTTAACAGCCAGGACGACGAGAGCCGCGCCAGCGCCAGTACGCCACCGAACAGCAGGCTGAACACCGTGCCCAGCAGGGTCAACAGCAGCGTTTGCCCCAGGCCATGTAAAATTACCGGATCAAAGAACCAGCGGGCAAACACGCCCCATTCCCAGCGTGGATTAAACGCTACCGACTGCACCACGCCCGCCAGGATAAACAGCGCTACCACAGCGCCCAGGGTGCGGGCGGGATAGCGGGCAGGCACCACATGAAGTTGTTGTTGATGACGCATGCTCGCTCCTTAACTTGCCTGCGCAACGCTGGGCACGTCGATGACTTTGATGAAGCGCAAGCGTCCATCGTGCGGTGGCTGTCCGAAACGCTCCAGATCGCCACTCAGATCGAACTGCGGCTCATAGCCGTGGCCGGTATATAAGCGCACCGCCTCGGGCTGGCGGAAACCGGTGGTCAGAAACAGGCGCTGATAACCGGCGCGCAGCGCCCGTCGCTCCAGCTCTTTTAGCACCACCAGCGCCAGCCCCTGACGACGCAGGTCGCCACGCGTCCAGATGCGCTTCAGCTCTGCCGTGTGCGCGTCGTAAGGTTTGTACGCGCCCATGGCGATAATCTCGCCGTCGCGCTCCAGCACAATAAATAAGCCGTGCGGCGGCAGATACCATTCGGCCTGCTCCTGTTCCTGATGGCGGCTGAAATAATCGCCATAGCGGGCCGCATATTCACCGAATAAACCGGTCAGGATGGGCACCAGCTCGGGCGCATCCGGTGACAGCTCGCGGAATTGCAGTTCACTCATCATGCGCTCCTTAGTCACCCAGACCCGGTGGATTAATCTCGGAATGGTCGATGCGTTCAACGCCCTCGCCCCAGCGATCCAGCACCTTCTGATAGTCACCATTTTGAATGACGCCGTTCAGGGCGGTGCTGATCGGTTCAGCTAACCCACTGCCTTTTTTTACCGTGACGGCAATGTGCGCGGCTTTCGGCCAGCCCCCATCAACGCTGCCGACCAGGCGGGTTTTGCCGTTGAGCGCGGCTTTCCAGGCACCGATCACGTTAGGGCCAAAGTACGCATCCGCTCGTCCGGCCTGCAGCGCCAGCGTCTGGGCGGCGTCATCTTTGGTGTAAATCGGCGTGAAAGGCTTAAGGCCCCTGGCCTGATTTTCTTTATCCCAGGCGAGTAAAATCGCCTCCTGATTGGTTCCAGAACCCACAATGATGCGCAGTCCGGCAATATCCTCGGCTTTAGTTAGCGACTGGATTGGGCTGCTGGTTTTGACGTAAAACCCCAGCGAGTCTTTACGGTAGGTCGCAAAATCAAACTTCTCTTTGCGCGCCTTCGTCACGGTGATGTTGGTAATGGCGGCATCATATTTTCCCGAGGCCACGCCGAGCGGCCAGTCTTCCCAGGAGGCCGGCACCACGTTGAGCCTCAGCCCCAGGCTGTCGGCCACCAGCCTGGCGATATCGACTTCGCTACCCAGCAGCGTTTTATTGTCATCCGAAAAAACAGTGAGCGGCGGGGAATTCAGCGCCGCTACCGCCACGGTCAACGCGCCCGGTACGGCAAAATGATAGTTGGCGGGCAGCTGCGCCACCGCGCTGGCATTTTTCGGCGTGTGGATCGGGGCTTTGTTGGCCTCAAGACTGACGCGCTGGCCATTTACGGCGACACTGGTGCTTTCCGCCAGGCTGCCACCGCTGACGCTAAGCATCAGCAAGGCGATAAAACTCGTTTTATGCATAGCAAAGGCTCTTATTGTGAGGTGAATTGATTAACCGGCTGTGGCAAGGCAAAGCTGTCACGCAGCGTTCGGCCCGGGTAGTCACGTCGCGCTAACCCGCGCGCCTGCAAGACGGGCACCACCTGGTCAACAAAACGCTCAAAGGTATCAGGCGTACCGCCGTTGATGATGAAACCGTCTGCCGCCTGGCTTTCAAACCACAGTTGCAGGCCGTCGGCGACCAGCTCCGGTGTGCCATGAAACAGCGGACGTGGCGTGGCCGCTTCCAGCGCCGCCTGACGCAGCGTGTGCCCCTGCTCGCGGGCTTTGCGTTTAATCTCGTCGGTGGTACTGCGGAAACTGTTCTGGCCAATATCACCGAGATCGGGAAAAGGCGCATCGAGTGGATACTGTGAAAAATCGTGATGGTCGAAGAAGCGACCGAGATAGTTGAGCGCATCCTGGATGGAAACCAGCGCGGCGGTGGTTTGATATTGCTGCTCCACCTCCTCTGCATCTCTGCCGACAATCACGCTTACGCCCTGAAAAATATGCAGATCCTGTGGCTGACGGCCGTTTTTCACCAATTGCGCTTTAACATCCCGGTAAAAAGCCTGGGCTTCTTCTCGCGTTGGCTGATGCGTAAAAATGGCATCGGCATGACGCGCCGCCAGCTTTTTGCCGTCCTCCGAGGCACCTGCCTGAAAAATGACCGGTCGGCCCTGCGGCGTGCGGGAAATATTGAGCGGTCCCTGCACCTGAAAGAAGTCGCCGTGATGGTTAAGCGTGTGCAGCTTCGCGGGATCGAAAAACTGACCACTCTCTTTATTGCGAACAAAGGCATCCTGTTCCCATGAATCCCACAGCCCTTTCACCACCTGCAGATATTCGTCGGCAATACGGTAACGCAAGGCATGTTCAGGGTGCTGCTGGCGAGAAAAGTTCTTCGCCGACCCTTCCAGCGGAGAAGTGACCACGTTCCAGCCCGCACGTCCGCCGCTCAGGTGATCCAGGCTGGCGAACTGGCGCGCCACGGTAAAGGGCTCGCTATATGAGGTGGAGACGGTGCCTACCAGCCCCAGATGTTCGGTGACGCCAGCCAGAGCCGACAGCAGCGTTAAGGGTTCGAACCGGTTCAGAAAGTGGGGAATCGATTTTTCGTTGATAAATAAGCCGTCGGCGACAAACAGAAAATCCAGTTTGCCCTGCTCCGCTTTACGCGCGATTTTTTTCGCGTAGTCAAGGTTAATGCTGGCATCTGCCTGGGCTGCCGGGTGGCGCCAGGCCGACATGTTTCCAGAGGCGCCATGCAGAATGGTACCCAGTCGAAGCTGTCTTGTGGTCATGATGTGCTCTCTTTTGTGCATCAGGATGCCAGGCAGCTGTCCGGGACAGCCACACAGGCACTTCAGGCGGTTGAAATCAATTCAGGGCGGGTTCACGACATCGGTCGTGAAGATGGTGCAAGGCCTGCCGGGCGAGTTGCGCAAAATAGTGAGCGGCAGGCGCTATCGAAGATTCGTCGGGGGTGAAACCGGCATGATGCAGGCCAAAGTCGCTGGCGCTGCCAATGCTGACAAACGCGCCCGGCACCTGCTGGAGGTAGAAGGCGAAATCTTCCCCACCCAGGTGTAGATCGGCAGTCTGAACCTGATAGCCTACCTGGCGAGCCACCTCACTGCTGAACTGCGCCCAGTCCGCGTCGTTAACCAGTACGGGCGGTCCGGCATGCCAGTGCAGACTGGCCTGAGCGCCATTCGCCAGGGCGATGTTCTCCACCAGCGTGCGAACACGTTTTTCCAGTTCCGCCCGTAGTTGCAGATCGTGGGTGCGGGCCGTACCGCCAAACTCCACCGTTTCCGGCAGCACGTTCCAGGTCTTGCCGCCGTCAACGCGGGTGATACTGAGCACCAGGCTATCGAGCGCATTAAAGCTGCGACTGGTCAGCGCCTGCAGTGCCTGAATGATCTGGCTGGCGACCACGATGGCATCAACGCCCTGCTCGGGATGCGCAGCGTGCGCGCCCTTACCTGTCACGTGGATAACAAACTTGTCGGCATTGGCATAAAACGCCCCACCACGCGTGGCGAAGGTCCCGCTCGGCAAGCCTGGCTCGTTATGCATGCCAAAAATGGCCTGTACCTGATCCAGCACGCCAGCCTGAATAAACTGCCTGGCACCGCACGCAATCTCTTCGGCTGGCTGAAATAAAATACGCACCCGTCCACGAAGCTGATGTTGCTGAGCCTGCAGTTCGAGCGCCGCCCCAAGCATCACGGCACTGTGTAAATCGTGGCCGCAGGCGTGCATGACTCCCGGCTGGCGAGAGTGAAAACTGACGCCGCTGGCCTCGTGGATAGGCAGCGCATCAATATCGGCACGCAGTGCAATCAGGTTTTCACCGCTGCCGATTTCCGCGACCACGCCGGTTTCCAGTGGATAATCCAGCAAGCGAATGCCGGCATTCTGAAGCCACTGGCGTAACCGCGCGGTCGTCGCAAACTCCTGGCCGGAGAGTTCAGGCCAGGTATGTAATTCACGTCGCCATTCAATTAACTGTGCTTCGTTCAGACTCATGGTTTACCTCGGCTAACACATCGTGCTCAGGCGGCGACCCACTGATGGGTGGCCAGTAGCTCCAGCGATCGGTAACGCGCGCGGGGATCGGCAATCGGCGTGTCGATAACAAACTCGTCAATGCTGAAGTTGCGCTGCAGGGCCTCCAGTTGGGCGTGGACCTGTGAAGCGGTGCCTTTCAACAGGGACGGCGTACGAGGCTCAATCAGGTAGTCCGTAAAGCCGCCCTGACGAACATAACGCTCCGCCTGTTCCAGGCTGGCGACGTTCACGCCTGGCCCGTTTTTGACCTGCACGTGAAAATGCCTGAGATCGGCCACCAGCAGCTCGGCCTCGGCGGGCGAGTCAGCTACGACCACCTGCACCGCCACCAGCGCCCGTTTGCCCTGAGCCTGTTGTGAATAGGCCCGCAGAGATCGCGCCAGAAGCTGACGATCGCCGTTGATATGCGCGGCAAACACGAACTGCCAGCCCAGCCGGGCCGCCAGCCGTGCACTCTCTTCGCTCCCGCCTAACAGAAACCGCTGTGCCGGACGGGCCGGTAACGGCGTCGCGCGCACGGCTTCGTCCTCGTCCCGCGGTCCTGTCTCAGGCTTCAGCCAGCTGTCCAGTTGCGTAAGCTGTTCGTCAAAACTGCCCTTTTCGTCCTGATGGACCCCAAGCTGCAGTGCCCGAGTTGAAAGCGGCAGGCCGCCCGGTGCTTTACCGATGCCCAGATCGATCCTTCCCGGCGCCAGCGACGCCAGTAAATTAAAGTTTTCTGCCACTTTGTAGGGGCTGTAGTGCTGCAGCATCACCCCGCCAGAGCCGATACGAATATGTTGAGTTTGCGCCACCAGCCAGGCGATCAACACCTCAGGTGACGGGCTCGCCAGTTGCTCAATATTGTGGTGTTCAGCCAGCCAAAAGCGGTGATAGCCCCATTTTTCAGCCTGTTTCGCCAGCTGCAACGTGCGCTGGAGCGACGCCGCCGGTGTTTCACCTTCCGCTACGGGGGCTTTGTCTAACAGACTTAACTGATATGCCATTCACCTGTCCTCACTCATTTCCGTTATGGGCCAGTGTGGCGATGAGGATATATTTCGTAAAACAATAAATATGAGAATATGAAGTTAAAAAACGGCAATAGAATTTAAATAATAAAGTAATCAACCGAGGAGATTATTATTTCCGCGCGTAAAACATGATCGCGGAGAAGAGTAAAAAATCGCTCAATCACCATTTGCGTATTTTAACTAAGCTTTGATTAATTCCTTATTTTATCCGCGAAAGATCTCGCCTGATGATGATTCATCAAACTCACGATCTCAGGGCAAAAAAAGCATGGCAAAATTCAGCATGTTATTACACCGTCTCTTTTCAGGTAAACAGGGTTCAGACTGCCAGCACAGCGCAGTAAAAGCGCAGACGGCGCGGGCGGGCTCAGCCTCTGACAGCGCGTTATCCCCCCGCCATCATGTGTCGCGAGATAATAATCAACCTGCCGGTGTGCCGGTTTTATTTACCCATGAAAACGCCCCGACGTTATTACGCGATTACCCCTGGCAACCGAATCATCTTTAATCACCCGTCAGCAGCCTCAGATAAGGCGTTGGCCTGTTTAAATAAGGAGACTCATGACGTCATTATTAACGGAACAGCTGGTGCAGTGGCGTCGGGAATTGCACCAGCATCCCGAACTCTCTCATCAGGAGTTTGCCACCACGGAACGTATTACACGCTGGTTAAAGCAGGGTGACATTCGTTTGCTGCCCCTGCCGTTGAAGACCGGCGTGGTGGCGGAAATCGGCCAGGGAGAACCGTTGATCGCCTTTCGCGCCGACATTGATGCCCTTCCCATCGATGAAGGGGTGAACGTACCCTGGCAATCCCAGCGGTCAGGCGTAATGCACGCCTGCGGGCACGATATTCATACCGCGGTGATGCTCGGCGTGGCACATCAGCTTAAGCAACGCGAAGCCACGCTGCCGGGCCGCGTGCGGCTTCTTTTTCAGCCCGCAGAAGAGACGTTTGAAGGGGCCAGCCAGCTGCTTGCCGCAGGCGCGCTGAACGGCGTAAAGGCCATCTTCGGCATGCATAACGCGCCCGATTTGTCGCTGGGCACGCTGCGAACCCGGCCAGGCGCGTTTTACGCCAACGTTGACCGCTTTACGATTCGGGTGCACGGCAAGGGCGCCCATGCCGCACGGCCTCAGGAGGGGATTGACGCTATCGTCATTGCAAGCCACATCGTCACCGCCCTACAGACGCTGCCTGCGCGGGTGTTTAGCGCTCTGGACACAGTCGTTTTGAGCGTCACGCGTTTTACGGCGGGGAACACCTGGAATGTCCTCCCGCAGCAGGTAGAGCTGGAAGGCACGGTCCGCACCCATAATGCAGCGCTACGTCAGCAGATACCTGAGCGTATGACCACGCTGATTCAGGGCCTCGCAGCAGGCTTCGGCGCGCGGGCAGAACTGGAGTGGATAGCAGGGCCGCCTGCCCTGATCAATACGCCAGAATGGGCAGAGGTTGCGCTGGACCAGGCCGCCCAAAGCGGCTATTGCGCGGAAGAGGCTGCAACGCCGCTGATGGGCGGGGAAGATTTTGCTTTTTATCTGCAGCAGGTACCGGGCGCCTTTGTGAATATCGGCAGTGCCAGCGCGTTTGGCCTGCATCATCCAGCTTTTAATCCCGATGAGGCACTGTTGCGGCCTGCTGTCGACTATTTCACCCAGTTGGCACCGCGCGCCCTGAACATCGTGGCGGCACAGTCCGTGCGTGAAAGCGAAACTGTTATATAAAAAATGGCGTCATCTGTGTCTGAACGGCTTGACTGTTATCTGTTCTAATTGCTATCAGTTGAAAGTGAGGGGAACGATGGACGCCATTAAACAGATCTTGATCGACGAAATTAATACGCTCAACCGTGAAGAACGCCGCGATAACCTGCCGCGTTTCAGCTTCTCTTTTTTGAAAAAGCATCCCGGGCTGTGGGCGGTGATGTACCTGTGCTACGGCCTGTGCGTGGCTCTGATTTTTTCCACTGAGATGCTGGGCTGGCCGGCGTTTTGGTTTGCCACCGCTTTTGTGCTGGTGATGAGCTTTCTGATGTTGCTGGACATCAATCCCAAATACCGCTTCGAAGATATCGATGCGCTGGACCTGCGGGTTTGCTACAACGGCGAATGGTATTACGTGCAGCCGGTGCCTGAACAGGCGGTCTCGCGCATTATGTCTTTACCAGATGCGCCAGAGCGCGTGAAAACAGGGATTGATCGTTTGCTGAAACAGAAAGGCGAAGTGGACTTTTACGACGTTTACTACCTGACATGGGGACATCGCCAGGCCGCGCAGGTTTAATCGCCGGCCATTTCCGCCATAATTTCACCCAGCGTAACGACTGCCGCCTCGGCCCGTGAATCCCAGGGCCAGGCGGTATTGAGCCGGAAACAGTGGCTGAACTGTTCACCTGCAGCAAACATCTGCCCCGGCGCAATACTGATGCCTTTCGCCAGCGCCCGCTGGTAAAGCTGCGTGGTGTTGATGCTGTCCGGCAGCGTGACCCACAAAAAATATCCCCCCGCCGCGTCACTCACCGTTGACTGCGCAGGCAGAACCTTTATCAGTGCCTGGCGGGCCAGCTGCTGGCGCTTGACCAGACTTTGCCGCAGCCGTTTCAGATGATTATCGTAGCGGCGGGTTGCCAGAAAATCGGCCAGCGCCAGCTGCATCGGTGCGCTGGTAGAAAGCGTGCTCATCAGTTGCAGACGTTGGATGCGCTGTGCATGCTGACCTGCCGCCACCCAACCCACCCGAAATCCCGCCACCAGTGATTTTGAAAATGATCCACAGTGCAGCACGTTGCCCTCGCGGTCCCAGGCTTTGGCCGGCAGGGGCGGTGCGCGTTCGTCCCACAGCTCTGCGTACACATCGTCTTCAATAAGCGGCACCTGATGACGGGCCAGTAACGCCACCAGCTGCTGTTTACGCGCGGGCGTCAAGGTAACGCCTAACGGATTTTGCAGGGTCGTCATCAGCCAGCAGGCCTTCACCGGCCAGCGCTGAAGCGCATCCTCAAGCTGCTGTAAATCAATGCCGTTCTGGGCATCGCTCGGAATAGCCAGCGCCTTGAGCTTAAGCCGTTCAATCGCCTGGAGTGCGCCATAAAAGCTGGGCTGCTCAATCACGACATAGTCGCCGGGTTCGGTCAGGGACTGCAGACTAAGGTTCAGCGCCTCCAGCGCACCGCTGGTGATGACGATTTCATCGGGCGATAAGGTCATGCCCTGGCGGGCGTAGCGCTGGGCCAGCAGCTGGCGCAGCGTCGCATTGCCAGGCGGCAGGTTATGTAACGCATCGGTAGGCGTCAGCTGGTGGGAAACGTTCGCCAGCGAGCGCATAAGCTGGCGCTGGGGAAACAAAGCCGGATCGGGAAACGCTGAACCAAACGGCACGATGGCCGGATCGCGCGTGGCCTGCAGGATGTCGAAGACAAAGTCGTTGATATCTACCCGCTCGCTAATGGCCACGCTGAGCGGCGCGGCCGCCAGCGCCCGCGGCGCCACGTAATAGCCGGACTGCGGACGCGAGACGATCCATCCCTGACTTTCCAGCAATTCATAGGCATGCAGCACGGTCATCAGGCTCACCCCCTGCCGGGCGACCTGCTGGCGCAGCGAAGGCAGTCGGGTGCCTGGGGGCCAGATACCGGCTTCTATTTGCTGCTGAATGTCGTCCATTAATCGCTGATATTTCGCCACGGCATGTTGCTCCTGATGCTGAGGCGTCACTTTAGCATGTTGAACATCTGTAACAAAAAAAGCCGTGGCGCTAACACTCCAGTTCAGCGGGTTTGTCTGTTTCTGCGCGGGCAAACACGTCCATCTCTTCAATCCGCTCCGGTGGAAGGGGGCGACCGAGCAGATATCCCTGCAGAGTGTTGCAGCCAAGATCGGTAAGAAACGCCTGCTGTTCAGGCGTTTCGACGCCTTCGGCTACCACTTTTAAATGCAGTGACTGCGCCAGCGCAACGATCGCCGACACAATGGTGGCATCTTCTGACTGATGCTGAAGTTCGTTCACGAAGGCCCGATCGATTTTCAGCTCGCTGGCCGGCAGACGTTTGAGATACAGCAGGCTGGAATAGCCAGTACCAAAGTCATCGATAGACGCTTTGACGCCCAGTTCGGTGAGTTCGGTCAGAATGCGCACACTATCGTCAGGATTGCGCATGGCCGTGGTTTCGGTCACCTCCAGCGTTAACTGCGCGGCCGGAATATGGTGCAGCGCCAGCGCCTGCTTGACGGTATCGACCAGGTTACTCTGCTCAAACTGCATCGCCGACAGGTTTACCGCCACCGACCACTCAGGATGGCCCTGCAGGTGCCACTGGTGCAGTTGGCGGCAGGCCTCATTAATTACCCAGTTACCAATATTGACTATCATGCCGGTTTTTTCCGCCATCGGCAGAAAGCAGTCCGGCGACAGTAAGCCGTGCCTTGGATGCTGCCAGCGCAGCAGCGCCTCGAAGCCCAGAATTGGACCATGCGGGGCACAGAATTTTGGCTGGTAATACAGGCGCAGCTCATCGTTATCCAGCGCATGCCACAGGTCGTTATTAAGCTGTAGCTGGCTCTGCGCCAGGATATTCATGGACGGCTGGAAGAAGGTGTAACCGTTTCGACCGTTGTTTTTAGTGTGATACATCGCAGCATCGGCATTAAACATTAGCTCGCGTTCATCCTCGCCATCGCCGGGATACACCACGATACCAATGCTCAACGACACCACCAGATCGTAACGGGAAATGGAGAACGGGCGATCGACGGCTTTCACCAGTTGATCGGCCAACGCTGCCGCATCGTTCGGTTCGGTAATTTCAATCAGCAGAACAAACTCATCGCCACCCAGCCGCGCCAGGGTGTAGTAGCCTTTCATCTGCTCACTCATCCTTTCCGTCACGCTGATCAGCAGACTGTCGCCAATATGGTGACCAAAAGCATCGTTTACCGCTTTAAACCCATCAAGATCCATGAACATCAGGGCAAACTGACTGCACTCCCGGTTGGCTTTGTTAATGGCCTGTTCAAGACGATCTTCCAACAGGATACGGTTGGGCAGTCGGGTCAGGTTATCGTGCAGCGCCAGCTGTGCCAGCTCACGATTGGCTTCCGCCAGCGAACTGGCCAGGATCGACGTTCGGGCCTGCATACGCGCATCCAGCATGGAAACCAGTAGCGTAATGCCGAGAATGGCAAGGGTCACCACGGTCACAACCATGGCTAACCAGTTGCTGTTAACGCCAGCGTCCATGCTATGGCTGCCCGCAGGGAATTCAGCCGCCATCATGCCGGTGTAGTGCATGCCGGCAATCGCGGCGCCCATCACCACCGAGGCGCACACTCGCAGGGTCGCGACGCGTCCCTCATGCCCTTCCCGTAGTTTAAATGCCAGCCACAGTGCGGCAACGGAGGCAGCCAGCGCAATGATCACCGATATCAGCACCCAGCCCCAGTTCCAGACGATCCCCTGCGACAGCATCAGCGCGGCCATGCCGGTATAGTGCATGGCTACAATGCCCGAGCCCAGCACGATGGCTCCGCCGGCTAAGCGCGGCAGGGGCAATTCCCCATGACAGACCAGCCACAGTGCAAATATTGAGGCGCACACCGCAATACCGGCAGACAGTGCCGTCAGCCGGGCGTCGTAACTCATCATCATGTCCAGATCCATAGACAGCATGCCGATGAAGTGCATTGCCCAAATGCCGATGCCCATGGCAAAGCCGCCGCCAAGCAGCCATACGAGCGCCACTTTACCGGTTGAGGTCGCCACGCGTCCCGCCATATCCAGCGCAGTAAATGAAGCCAGCATCGCCACCAATACCGAAATGACGACAATAAATGCGTTATAAGAGGCCACTAACATAGGGTTTTCCGAACAGCGCCGAATACGCAGCTGTAATAATGGAGTTGAAAAAGATCTTTTGCCTTGTTTACCGTTTATCGGCGCAGAAAAATACTAACTTAGGCTTTTTTAATAGAAGATATCTATGCTTCCGAGCGTCAGGATCAATCAATCCTCTTTACAGGCAAAATACATGATAGTCATGCAGCGCGATTTTGCCCGGACGGCTGGGGTGCCGCTTTCCCTTCTCCGCTATCCGCCCATGCGTCTCAGTGACATAGAGCCACCTAAAAACGAGACTTTTTCAACAACTTAACAGGCGAAAACACCCCAATATTATCCTTGCCGTTCGCCCGTAACCGAAGCGTTTCGGTGAGCGTTTCAGACCGGTGCGAAAACATATCATCGAAACCGAAAGTGGGATAGAGGGCCGGCAGTTTCGCCTTTTTTATTTTCATGCATTAACGGGCGAGGCAGATGAAGGGGGCTGATGTAACAAAATAATAAAAATTTTTACGCGGAGTTTCGCCACAGCGCATAAGCTGATGTATAGTAAAAAAAACTAATATAAAACGATCAACCCGATGACGCGGTTATCGTCAAAAACGCTGGCAGGATGCTAATAACTTACAGCAAGATTCTAATTTTTCTGGTTTTTCTGTATTACGCCATCAGGTGAAAAAGCACTGATCCTCAATAATCGGTAAGGAATGGTTATGAAATTCAAGCTTTTTCTGTTCGTTGTCGGGTTGACTACGGCGCTGCCTTCCGCGACGTTTGCTGCCACCACCACGGGTGCGATTAACGCGACGCTAACATTAACCACGGGTTGTCTGGTCAACGGGCAGTCCGCCACCACTGGCGTAAATTTCGGTTCGTTAAACTTTGGCAGCAGTGCCGCGACCTTCGATACCCTGAATGCCACCTTAGTGGGCGCGGCGGGTAACGGTATCTACGTGCGCTGCACAACCGGTCAAACCTTTAACGTCCAGGTGACCAGCAGCAATGCGGCACCGGGAACCGTCTACGGCACCGTGTCATCCGCTCCACGCTATCTGGTGCTGGGGGCGGATAATACCCAGGGCATCGCTTATACCCTCTATAGCGACGCCTCCTTTAGCACCGCCATCGCAAATAACACCAATATTGCGCCCAGCGGCACCACCGATCCGACGCTTGGTACCAATTACGCCATCTACGGACGCGTGGTAGGCGGCGGCTTTAACCCTGTGATACCGGCCGGGACTTACACCGATACGATTAACGTCGCCGTGAGCTATTGAGTGCTCGTGTTTGAGTAGCTACAGATGACGGCAAAGTGGTCACCTGTTTCGGTCACCGTTGGCGGGCTGCTGCTGTGGGTGAGTGGTAATGGGTGGGGCATCACGACCAGCTCCACCACATTCCAGGTGTCAGCGTCAATCGTTGCGGGTTGCGTGGTCTCAGGCACGAATACGGGGATCTTTGGCACGCTTAATTTTGGTACCCAGTCGGGGCTGGCCACGAACAGCGTTAGCGCCAGCTATGTACAAAGTTCCACGATTAACCTTGCCTGCACACCGGGCACCACGCTGAGCATGACCATCAATGGCGGCAGTAACTATACCTCGACCCGTAATCTGAAGCTGGCTAACAACACCAACACGGTTCCCTATTACCTCTACAGCAATGCTGCACGTACCACGCCGATTCCGGTGAACACGGCAGTGCCGTTGAGCTACAGCAATGCGAATAACATCACGTTACCAATATATGGCTCGCTGCAGTTACCCGGCCCGACGCGCGCCGGGGTTTATTCGGACACCCTCAGCGTCACGCTGACCTGGTGATAAAAGGACAAAGGAGCTTTACCATGCCATCCCTGCGCGCCCTGTTTTTTCTGTTCACATTTCTGCTGTTGCCTCAGGCTCAGGGCGCTAACTCCGTCATGATTTGGCCCATCGATCCGGCGATTAACCCGGAGGAAAAAGCCAGCGAGCTGTGGCTGGAAAACCGTGGCAGCAGCACCACCCTGATGCAGGTGCGCATCTTCGCCTGGCAGCAGACGCACAATCAGGAGCAGTATCAGACCCAGCAGCAGGTTGTCGCCAGCCCGCCGCTGATACGCATCGAACCCGGGCAAAAGCAGCTCGTTCGCCTGATTAAACAAGTCCCGCCCGTGGCAGGTAAAGAGATGGCCTACCGCGTCGTGCTGGATGAGATCCCCACCCCACGGTCGGTCGACGATAATCAGGCCGGACTGAATTTTCAGATGCGCTATTCGGTTCCCCTGTTTGTCTACGGCAACGGACTGGTTCGCGATGACGCCAGGTCTGTACTGAGCTGGCGCCAGGTCAACACTGGCGGTCAGCGTTATCTGGAGCTGACTAATCGCGGTAACGGCCACGCACGTCTCAGTAATGTCACCGTGGGCGGTCAGCGACTCGGAAACGGACTTTACGGTTATGTGCTGGCTAACAGCACCCAGCGTTTTCCTCTGAGAGCCGCGGTCAGCGGTGAACTGCGCGCAGAAACCAACCACGGGCAGTGGCGCAGCGCTGCGGCTCAGTAAAGTGTAATGATGTCGTTTTCGCCGCATCCCGTTGCGCTGGCTATCGCGGGGCTGTGCTGCCTGACACCCGGTTCTGTCTGGGCTGAAACCTTTACGTCGCTCCCGCCGCCGCCCGCCGTGGACAACAGCGCCGCCGGTCAGCGCTACATGTTAGAGCTGGTGGTGAATCAGCAGGCACGGGGCGATATCGTGCCGGTAGAGCAACAAAACGGTCACTTTCTGGTGCGGGCAGGCGATCTGCAGCGTGCGGGGATCCCGCCGGAAAAGTATCAGGGACAACAACAGGTTGATGTTAATCAGCTCGCAGAGGTGAAAGTGGACTATGACGATCGTCGCCAGCGCCTGCTGCTGACGGTACCGCCCGGCTGGCTGCCCGAACAGACGATTGGTGAGAGCAACACCGGACCGCGCTTTCCCGGACGCGTCAGCCCTGGGGCGCTGATAAATTACGATCTCTACGCCACGCGCACCGACGTTGCGGGTACACGTCTGGCGGCCTGGAACGAACTGCGCCTGTTTGGTGATGCCGGACACATCTCCAGCAACGGCGTCTGGCAACAGCAGCTGGAAGGACAAAATCGCTACCAGGATGATGGCTATATCCGCTACGACACCTGGTGGAGCAATGAAAACGAAAACGCCATCCTGAGCTGGCGGGTCGGCGACCTCACGACCGATGCGCTGGCATGGACCAGCAGCGTCCGGCTTGGCGGCATTCAGGTTGCGCGGGACTTCAGCGTACGTCCGGATCTGGTGACCTATCCCCTGCCCGCGTTTTCCGGTCAGGCGGCGGTGCCCTCAACGGTCGATCTGTTTGTTAACGGCTACCGCTCCACTCAGGCCAACGTTCAGCCCGGTCCCTGGTCGCTCACGAACGTGCCCTTTGTAAACGGCGCGGGCAACGCGGTGATTACCACCACGGATGCCGTCGGGCGTCAGGTGGTCACCACGCTGCCGTTTTATGTTTCCAGTAATCTGCTTAAGCCGGGCCTGTCCGATTACGCCTTTTCCGCCGGTGCGATGCGGCAAAACTACGGCATTAAAAACGCGGATTACGGTGCGGCGGCGATGAGCGGCTCATGGCGCTATGGCATGAAAGACTGGCTCACCCTGGAAACCCATGGGGAGGGCAGTAACCACCTGGGCATGGGCGGAGCAGGCGCGCAGTTTAAAGTGGGCAGTTGGGGCGTGATCAATGGCGCAGCCGCGCAGAGTCAAATGGACGGGCAGTCTGGCGCGCAGTACAGCTGGGGCTATCAGTACAACAACAGTCGCTTTAGCCTGGGTACGCAGCACCAGGTGCGCAATGCCGGCTTTGGTAATCTGGCCCTGCTGAGCAACCAGCGCAACGGCGGTTCGGATTACCGTTACAGCCTGGCGCGGCGAACGGCGCAGTACAGCGCCAGCATATCGCTCAACCGTTATGGCAGCCTGGGTGCAGCCTATATTGATATTTCCGGCGGCGATAACCAGCGCACCAGCCTGTGGAACCTCTCCTGGAGTAAAAACCTGTGGGGCAATGCCAGCCTGTACGTTTCCGCCAGCCGTGACAGGCAACAGGGCGAATGGAGCGGCGCCGTCTCGCTGGTCATTCCGTTTGGTGAAAACAGCAATGCCTCACTGAGCGTTGAGCGCGATCAGCAAGGTCGACACAATCAACGGGCTTATCTGTCCCGCGCCATGCCCAGCGACGGCGGTTTTGCCTGGGACGCCTCCTGGGCCAACCAGGGCGGGAATAGCGGTGATTACCGGCAGGGCAGCCTGCGCTACCGTAACAATAAAATCGATACGTCTGGCGGATTCTACGGGGATGATGACAACACTACGCAGTGGGCAGATTTATCCGGCGCGCTGGTGTTAATGGATAACCAGGCCTTTGCCGCAAACACGATCAATGATGCCTTTGTGGTGGTGAAAACCAACTACCCGGACGTCAATGTCCGCTATGAAAACCAGTCGATGGGACGTACCGACAGCAAGGGCTATCTGCTGGTGCCCTCCATCAGCAGCTATTACGCGGCCAAATACGATATCGATACGCTCGACCTGCCCGCCGACATGACCACGCCCAAAGTCGAGCAGCGTTTTGCCGTGAAGCGCCAGAGTGGATTTTTGCTGAATTTTCCGGTTGAGCGTTTACGCGCCGCCAGCGTGATTCTGTATGACAGCCATAACCAGCCGTTGCCGGTATCCAGCCAGGTGATCCGTCCCGGCCAGGCAACGGGCTACGTTGGCTGGGACGGTATCGCCTGGCTGGACGATCTCAGCGAACACAACCCAATTAAGGTCATCGCGCCTGACGGCCGAACCTGTAAAACCGAACTGACCCTGGCGGGTGGCCAGCCGCAGGCATTGAAAACCTACGGTCCGCTGACCTGTCCTCTGCCGCCGCTGCCCGACGGCGCACCGGTACCCAACCCCGAAAACGCGACAGCCGGAATAAGACCATGAAAAACCTGATGCTGCTTTGCCTGCTGCTGCTACCCTCGCTGGGCTATGCCGCCTGTACCCTTCCCGCGTCCAGCGCCAGCTTTGGCACACAAACCACGTTTGTTGCCAATACCAGCGTCAGCACGACCTCCACCAACGCTAACGTTAACTGCGGATCAGGCACGGCCCTGACTCTGCTGAGTAATAATCAGATTACGTTTCAGCTGACCAGCGCCAGCAACACCAACGGCACGCGCGGCACGCTCAAGCGAAGCGGCGATACCGGTAGCGACAATATTCCGGTGCGGCTGTGTACCGACAGCGCCTGCGCTAATGAGCTGACCATTGGCGGATCGGCTTTTGTGTATAACTCGGCCACATTGATCAACCTGGCGGGATTACTCGGCAGCCTGAACTTCGCGATTCCGGTGTATTTACGCACCGTCGCCGGGCAAACCATGGCGGCGGGCAGCTATACGCTCACCCTGAACATGACCGTCACCTATAACATCTGCACCTCTGTTTCCGCCCTGGGCGCTTGTCTGACCCCGCAGACCGGCAGCGGCGTGATCCCCATTACCGTGACCGTCGTTCTGAGCAATGACTGTACAGCGATTACCGCCCCCAACATTAGCTTTGGCAGCGCGCCGCTGGTCGCCAGCTTTGGGGCAATTTCGCAAACCATCAGTGTGTTATGCAGTAAAGGCAGTACCTATACCGTGGGCTTAAGCAATGGCAACAACGCATCAGGCAGCGTGCGGAATATGGCGAGCGGAACCAACCGTTTGAGTTACGAAATCTACAAAGGAACCAGTAGCGATCGCTGGGGGCCGAGTGGCACAGAACGGGTAGGCAGTGCGGCGGCCAATACCGTCAGCACCGATGGACTGTCGCGCAGCTATAACTACACTGCGCGCGTCCTCACCACACAAAACACGCCGCCTGCGGGAAACTACAGCGACAGCGTGGTGGTGGATATTGCGTTTTAAAGGGATGTGCTGACCGGCGTGCTGCCGTGACGAGCGCGATACTGCTTAACCATGCGACCAATGAGCAGCGTACCAAACAGGCCACAGACGGCCGCAAAGGTCAGCCACACGCCCGGCATCGCCTTGTCACCTGTGGCGTGAATCAGATAGCTGGATACTGCTGGCGTAAAGCCGCCAAACAGCGCCGTTGCCAGGCTGTAGGCCATAGAGAAGCCCGCGGCGCGCACTTCCGCTGGCATAATTTCCGCCAGATAAACCACCATGGCGCCGTTATAGCTTGCGTAGAGAAAGGAGAGCCATAATTCCGCCTCGACCAGATGCGCGAAGCTGGGCGAGCCCACCATCCAGTGCAGCACCGGCCAGGCGGTGGCAATCATCAGCACGGTAAACGTCAGCAGCAGCGGGCGACGACCTATGCGATCGGAGAGCGCGCCCATCACCGGTAGCCAGAACAGGTTCGAAATCCCGACAAACAGCGTCACCATAAACGCCTGGGTGTCGCTCATCATCAACACCGTTTTGCCGAAGGTGGGCGTAAAGGCGGTAATCATATAGAACATCACGGTGGTAGTGACGACCATCAGCATACCTGCCAGCACCAGCGCCCAGTTGCTGGCCACCGAACGCATAATTTCGGTCATGGCCGGGTGGTGTTTACGCTGACTGAAGGCTTCGGTTTCTTCCAGCATACGGCGGATATAAAACAGGAAGGGCACGATCAGGCAGCCCACCACGAAGGGAATGCGCCAGCCCCACTCGGTGACGTCATCATGAGAAAGCAGATGGTTCAGGCCCAGTCCCAGCAGCGCAGCGAATATCACCGCAATCTGCTGACTTCCTGATTGCCAGCTGACAAAGAAGCCTTTGCGGCCTTTCGGTGCGACTTCGGCCAGATAGACCGACACGCCACCCAGTTCCACACCGGCTGAAAAGCCCTGCAGCAAACGCCCCAGCAGAATCAGAACCGGTGCCGCCGCGCCCAGCGTGGCATAACCCGGTACCAGTGCAATCGTGAGCGTGCCCAGCGCCATCAGGCCAAGCGTTAACAGTAGCCCTTTGCGACGACCATGGTGGTCGATGTAAGCCCCCAGAATAATGGCCCCCAGCGGACGCATCAGGAAGCCCGCACCGAAGGTCATCAACGTCAGCATCAGGGAAGAGAACGGATCGTCACCGGGAAAGAAGGTTTTGGCGATGGCCGTGGCGTAGTAGCCAAACACCATGAAATCGTACATCTCAAGGAAGTTACCACTGGTAACGTTGAAAATGGTTCTGGCCGCGCTGGCTGGCGGCTTTTGTAAAGTTTCACTCGGGTTCATCACGGCTTCCTTGGTTTTTTATCCGTTTTAGCCTGCGACAAGCCAGATTAATGTGACACCGATCACCATTGCAGTTTACAAGTCTATAAGTTTCCGTAACAAGAAATTAACAGGGGAGTTACAGCAGCATCTTTGCCTGTTATCAGGCGGAATGAGCAGAAGAAGATTCTGTGAAAACAGACATAAAAAAAGCGCGGCGGAATGCGCGCTTTTTAGCCCTGATAGCGTATTGACGAGGCGCGTTTACCACGCCTGAAGGCCCCGAATATTGGCTGAATGCGTTGAGCGTTAAGCGTTGAGCGGGAAAGCCCGACCTGCTCCAATCGCTATTTCTTGACCGTTTCCATTCCCATCAAGCCAATTTTTAAATACCCGGCCGTGCGCAGTTCGTCCATCACGCTCATCAGGGTTTCATAATCGACAGACTTGTCCGCCTGGAAGAAGATCGTGGTGTCCTTGTTGCCTTCCGTCTGCTGGGTCAGCACGTTGATCAACGACGCTTTATTCACCACCTCGTTACCCACGTACAACTGCTTGTCGGCTTTGATCGAAAGGTAAACCGGTTTTTCCGGACGCGGTTGGGGCGCACTGGTGGAAGCCGGAAGGTTAACACGGACATCAACGGTCGCCAGCGGCGCTGCAACCATAAAGATGATCAACAACACCAGCATCACGTCGATAAACGGCGTGACGTTGATTTCGTGCATTTCGCCATCTGTTTCGGCCTGGTCGTTTAATCGCATCGCCATAACGCTTACCCCAGACGCAGTTTTTGTGCGGCTGCCGGGCGGTTAACGTCAGGCTGGGCCAGGTTTCCCAGGTCGATATCGCGGCTTTGCAGCAGCATGATTTGCGCGGCCACATCGCCCAGCGAGGCTTTGTAGTTGGCGATCATGCGGGCAAACACGTTGTAGATCACCACGGCCGGAATGGCGGCGACCAGGCCAATAGCGGTAGCCAGCAAGGCTTCGGCAATGCCGGGGGCAACCACGGCAAGATTCGTGGTTTGCGTTTTGGCGATACCAATGAAGCTGTTCATGATGCCCCAGACGGTGCCGAACAGGCCGACAAACGGCGCGACCGAACCAATCGTGGCCAGGAAACCGTTACCGCGGCCTGCGTGACGGCAGAAGGCAGCCACCCGACGTTCAAGACGGAAAGCGGTACGCTCTTTGATCCCGGCGGTATCTTCAACGCCAGCAGAAAGTTCCAGCTCATTTTGCGCATCGTTAAGAAGTACCGCGCTGTGGCTGGCGGTTTTGAACTGCTGGGCAGCGCGCGCGGCATCATTCAGGTTGCGGGCTTCACCTAACGCCAGCTGCTCGCGCTTGAGGCGACGTTTGGCCGCGCTCAGCTCAGCATATTTACCGAAGAAAATTGCCCAGGTCACGACCGAGGCCAATAACAGACCAATCATGACCACCTTTACCACGATATCGGCATGCTGGTACATGCCCCATACGGAAAGGTCTGCTTGCATTAAGTCACTGGCTACCACGCTGCTTCTCCAACTTCATCTACTACATGGGTGCGGAATGAAGTGCCGATGATAGCAAAAAACAATCGAATTGATAGTGGTTCTCATTAGTATTTACAATCTTGCAGCCACTGATGACGGTGAGCCAGCACCTGAATAAGCCGCGTCTGCACTGCCGTTTCTCAAGTCCAATCCTGACGGGATGCCTGGCGTCGATCGTTTCGCCCCTGCTGGCGGCATCCCGCCCCAAAACGGTTAATTAGCGATCGCTCTCATAAAATAACTTTTTCGTTTCGATGAATGTGAAAATTATGTTGCAGCTAAAAACCGCCTACAGCAGGATAAGTAGAACGTTCTACTAAAACGTTCTACTTACAATAAAAACGCCAATAGGGGCGCAACATCGGGAAAACTCGGTATGACACTGCTATCAGGGTTGGTTAAATCGTTATCGAAGTTATCAATGATTGGTCGGGCGCTCATGCTGCCTATTTCGTTGCTGCCTGCCGCTGGCTTACTCCTGGCATTTGGTAATAAGTTCGAGTTACCGCTGATGATGAACGCCGGAGGGGTGATTTTTGATAACCTGCCGATGCTGTTTGCGATTGGCTCGGCTGTGGGACTGGCCGCCGAATCCGGGATAGCCGCACTTTCCGCCGCGGTTTCCGTCTTTGTCACCAACATCACCATTGGCACCATGCTGCATATCACTCCGGAAATGGCGGCCCAGGGAGGAAAATATGCCATGGTCGTCGGCATTCCGACGCTACAGATGGGCGTATTCGGCGGCCTTATCTGCGGCATTCTCGCCGCCTGGTGCTACAACCGCTTCCATACCCTGCAGCTCCCTGAGTTCCTGGGTTTCTTCTCGGGTAAGCGTTTTGTTGCCATTGCGACGGCATTTTTATCCTTTCTGCTCGGCCTGCTGATGCCCTATGTCTGGCAACATATTCAGGCGGGCATCGATGCGCTTTCGGTGATCGTCAACGGCGATAATCAGGCGGCCTCCACCTTTATTTTTGGGCTGGTGGAGCGCGCCCTGATCCCGCTTGGCCTGCACCACATCTGGTATCCCTCGTTCTGGTACTCCTTCGGTGATTACGTCACCAAAACCGGCCAGGTGATTCATGGCGATCAAACCATCTGGTTCAAAATGCTGGAGGAAGGCGTGAAATCCTTTAGCAGCAACGGCTACCAAAATGCGGGCAAGTTTATGCAAGGTGAGTATCCGCTTATGCTTTTCGCCCTGCCTGCCGCCTGTCTGGCGATGTACCACGAAGCCCATACCAGGAATAAAAAGATCGCGTTCGGTATCCTGTTTTCAGCGGCGTTGACCTGCTTTTTGACCGGCATCACCGAGCCAGTGGAGTTTACCTTTATCTTTGTCGCGCCCCTGCTGTATGTCTTTAATGCCATCATGGCGGGCCTGGCCTATATGACCATGTATTTACTGCATGCCCATATCGCTAAATCTTTTTCCGCCGGATTGATTGACTACATTAGCTTTGGCATTGTGCCCTCGCTCAACGGTTACCAGACTCACTATCTCAGCGCGGTTATCGTGGGCGTACCGATGGCATTGATTTACTATTTCACCTTCCGCTTCGTTATTCGTCGGTTTAATGTAAAAACACCGGGACGAACGGACGTCACGGCGACGACCGATGACAAAACCGATGCAGAGCTGGCTAGCGAAATCATCGTCCTGCTGGGAGGTGAGAAAAACATCCGCTCGGTGGGCGCCTGTATCACGCGCTTACGGCTTGAAGTCGTCAACAGCCATGACGTTGACCGTGAAGGGCTGAATAATCTTGGCGCCCGCGGCGTGGTTTTTGTCGGCGATAACGGTATACAAATTATTTTTGGCGCCAGAGCGCAATTTATTGCCCAGACGCTGTCCGGGATGACAGGCTGATGCAGGCCTGGCTTTCTGACGATGGCGGGCAAGGCGATAACAGGCTGAGCAGGTGAATTTCAGGGAGCAGGTTTGAAGAGAGTCAGCATTACTGATGTGGCTAAACACGCCGGCGTGTCGGTTTCGACCGTCTCGTTGGTGCTGCGTCAAAAAGGAAAAATATCCGATGCCACCATCAGGAAAGTTCACGCCGCCATTGATGCGCTCGACTACGTTCAGAATGTGGCAGCCGCCAACCTGCGCGCCAGCACCTCTAACCTTATCGGTCTGATTCTGCGTGATTTCAGCGACAGTTTCTCCGTGAAGGTTATGGCAAGCCTTGTGCAGCAGCTGGAAAAGCAGGGCTATATGGTGTTTTTGGGGCAGCCCACTGACGACGGCGAATCGCTGACGCGCTGCCTGCTCTCCTTTAAACAGCAGGGCGTCGCTGGCGTTGTCTGTCTGGCGTCAGACAGGCGAAATGCCAGCCTGCCGTCGCAGCTTCTCCACTGCCCTTTACCCCTGGTGGTGGTGTCCCAGTCGCTGCTGGCGGAGAAGTGTAATCTGGTCATGCGTGACAACCACCAGGCCGCCCACCTGGCGACCCGCTATCTGATTGAACGCGGTCACCGCAATATTGCCTATATTGGGGGAATTGAAGGCGACCTGATCCGTCAGCAGCGCTTACTGGGGTTTCGCAGCGCCCTGACTCAACACGGGCTGGCCGTAAGGGAAGGATTTACGCCATCCTGCCGTGACGATACCCACTCAGCCGCCTTTGCCACGCGTCAGTTACTGGAGCAAAACAACACCATTACCGCGCTGCTCTGTCACTCTCCGGATGCGATAATCGGGGCGATGTCCGGTATTCATCACACCGGTCGCACCGTGGGTAAAGACGTGTTTCTGACCCAACAGGTCGCTCTGATGGGCTTTGAGGACATGCTGCACGTGAACCTCACCTCGCCCTCTTTTACCTATGTTTCCTCCGCCAGTGAAGAAACCGGCCGCCAGGCGGCTGAGCTTATCCTGCGCCAGCTACAAGACCCTGAGCGCCCAAGGCAGCGTATTTTATTATCGGGCCAATTAATTACACGAGAGTCAGCATAAATCGGCATTTTGATTGTCAGAGAAGCGAGTATGTGAAAAATCGCTTTCGGGCGCAGCGGTTAGCCTCTGCGAACGGTGGGTGCGCAAACATAACGATAAACAGCCTATGAGCAACACAATCATAACCAGCCTAACGTCACTTTTACGTCGGAAACGACAGCAGCGCTTATTACGGGATCGCCGTATAGGCTTTAACCGTGCACGCGCGCAAGATCACGCATCACGCGCTGCGCACGCTTCGATATTGCCTGGTCCTGACGGCCATCGCGCTGACGCCACAGGGCCGCTTACTGCGCCCGCCCGTTCTGCAGACGGCTCGTCACCGCTCCCCATCACGACGCCAGACCGGACGATGCTGCTGTGGCTATCCCGCTGCCTGTTATTTGTGTCGCTGCTGCTGCCGGGTTCAAACATGATCTCATCCTGCTCTGGTGCCTGTTATGCGGCGACCAACACGCTGATCACCCTGCACTTTTTCAGGCGCTGTTATGAGTCAGGTAAACCCTCATCCGGCATCGTGAAGTGTTTCAGTCGCCAGTTGCGCAGCGTGGCCCTGATTCGTTTTATCCACGCCTCACGCAATGCGGCGCCGCCGGGCAGACTAAAGCGTTTTCACTACGGTCATCAGTCGGATAAAACGCGAAGGCGCAACGTGCGCCCGCCGTTCCGTGCGGCTCCCGAATCAGACTCAGCCATCCATGTCAGCCCGGCAGAGCCCTCTCTGTTTTCACCGGATGCCTTGCTCAGGTCGCCGCAGGCGCAATCGTTACCGCCCTGTACCACTCCGCACTACAACGCCGCTCCTCCGTTGATCACGCCGCCGCAGAACCCGCTGGCGGCATCCCCGGGCTGTCAGCCCTGAGCAGGCGACACGTCCACAAAGCCTGGCCCGGTGGCGGGTGATTAGCGGATATCGCCAGGGCTTATCCCCCAGCGGGAAGGCGTGCTTCTTTCGCCCGCCTGGCGCTGCTGACTGCGCCCCTTGGCCGTTATCATCGCCACCGTTAACAGGGCCGGGATGGCCAGCACGGCGAAAATAGTGGCGAACCCCCAGCCCAGCGCCAGCATCTCTGCCCCCACCAGCGCGCTGAGAATGGCCCCGATGCGCCCTACGCCGTGCATCCAGCTGGAGCCCGTTGCACGCGCCTCGGTGGGATAAAAGCTGGCCGAAAGCGCATTCATTCCCGTGTTAGCGCCACCGATGCAGAAGCCGATCATCATGGCGCAACCGCCCAGCAGCACCGGGTGCGCCAGCGAAAATCCCATCCCCACCGTGAACAGCGCGCCCGCGCCGTAAATCATCGACAGCGCCCGGTGCGATTCAATCCTGTCCATCAGCCAGCCCGAAAACAGCGAACCGCAGGTTCCGCCCGCCTGGAACAGAGCCGTGATAATGGCGGCCTGCACCACGTCAAAACCGTTATCCTTGATCAGCATGGGGAGCCAGCTGCCCAGGGTATAGAATAAAAACAGTGCGGTAAAATAGGCGCCCCACAGCATCAGGCTGCCAAACCGGTACTGGTCATTGAGTACGACTTTTACCGGCTGCGCCCTGGCCTTGCTGACCGGCGGCAGTTCGACGCTGCACTGCTGCAGATCCAGATCCGGTGCCAGCTTAGCCAGAATACGGTGAATTTTTTTGCTGGCGGCACGCCTTACCACTAAAAAGCACACCGATTCCGGCAGCGCCCAGAGCAGTAACGGCACGAAGAGCATTGGCAGGATCCCGCCCAGCATCAGGACAGAATGCCAGCCGAAGTGCGGCATCAGCCAGGAGGCGGCAAAGCCACCCAGCGCTGCGCCAAACGTGAAGCCACAAAACACCACGGTGATAAGGAATGCCCGTCGTCTGGCAGGAGCAAACTCGGCCACCAGCGTGCCCACGTTGGGCATCGCCGCGCCTAATCCCAGACCGGTCAGAAAACGGAACAGGATCATCTGTTCCATATTTTGCGAAAAGGCGGTTATCAGCGTCCAGGCGCCAAAAAAGAACACGCTGTTAATAATCACGACTTTGCGACCCAGCCTGTCTGACAGCGGGCCGGAGAGCATTGCGCCCAGCGCCAGCCCCACCAGGGCAGCGCTGATGATCAGCCCCAGTTCGCGATTGGTGATGCCCCAGTCCGCTTTCAGTTCAGGTGCAATGAACCCCATGATGGCAATATCAAACCCATCGAGAGCGATGATGCAGAAGCCAAACAGCACCACCATTTTTTGCCATATCCCCAGCGGGCGGCTGTCGATTAACGTCCGAACATCAATTGCTTTGCTTTCCGCCACGGTGACTCTCCGGTGAAATACGTAATGTGGGGTTACTATATGCAGGCGCTGTAATGCGTTAAACGGCGATAATCGAAATTTTGTGCGTTTATCGCACGATTATGCGCGAATTAAACGCCAAATCTGCGTTAATAGATTGTTAAAAAAGACAATTTTTTTGGCAGCATGGGTTCCGTTATCGGCAAAGGATTGTGAGCGGGATCGGGCGGATTTGAGCGGGCGAGAACGGGCAGAAAAGCGGGCCAGCGAAACTGGCCCATCAACGTCTTACCGCATGGCGGTCAGCCGCACGGGAGCATTGGCCGCGCCAAAGCCACGATAGCCGCCACGTCGTTCCAGCAGCTCAAAGAAGAAGCGGCCCTTTTCATAGGGAAGCGTATAGACGTGCAGCAGCTCCCCGCCCTGTTCGTCCCGATCGTACAGCACATCGTAGCGCTGCAGCTGCGCCAGAAAATCGGCGTCGAGATCGAAACGCGCCATCAGGTCCTGATAATAGTTATCGGGAATGTGCAAGGTTTTCAGCCCACGTTCGCGCGCGGCCTTTACCGCACTGAACAGATCGTCACAGCCAAAGGCGACGTGCTGCAACCCTGCGCCCTGATAGGTCGTTAAAGCGCGGGCTATCTGGGTTTCCCGACTGACCGACATGTTTAGCGGCAGGCGAATCGCATCGTTGGGGCTTCGCAGCACGCGGCTACGCACCAGCCCCAGCGGATCGGGCAGTTCCCACTCGGTATCCTGCACAAAACCCGGCACGCTACGCAGGAACATAATCCAGTTATCGCGCGTATCATCCGGCAGGGCAATCGCCAGATGGTCGATGGTCTGCATCGCAGGCTGGGGCGCGGCGCGGTGCGTTAAGTGGAAGTCGCTGTGGTAGCCGTCCTGACCGGCAGGCTCATCTTCCACCAGATAAATCAGGCTGCCGTCAGGCGCACATAACGCCGGGATCTGGCGTTCGTTGGGGCCGGTTTCCCCCTGCCAGATGGCGTAACCGTAATCCTGCGCGCGCGTGATCAGCTTATCGACCCCGCGAACCCGCCAGGCCACCGCACAGAGCGAAATACCGTGCTGATGATAATACCCGCTGGCCTGGCTCTCCGGCTGCGCATTCAGAATCACATGCACCTTGCCGTTACGATACAGCGACACCTGCTTGGAGCGATGATCGCCCGCATGAACCAGGCCAAGCTGCGTCAGCCACTGTCCGAGTGCCAAAGCGTCATTGTGGCTGACGGCAAACTCAATGAACTCCAGCGACAACAGCGGCGGCTGGGGCGCAGAGTGGAACAGCCCTTCCCCGGCCAGGGAGGCCAGCGCGCTCGGCAGCAGCGGCTGTCCGACCAGCCAGTCACGGGTTTGCTCCTCCAGCCACAGCAGCGATCGGTAACCATCCTGCGCGGTAGGCACCACCGGCGAGGCGCGGAATCCATCGTTGAAAATTTCCAGCGACCAGGCATCCCGGTAGCCATGCGCCGACAGTTGCGTCATAAACTGAGTCAGATTGAATTCGCCCTGGCCGGGAAAACAGCGGAAGTGGCGACTCCACGACAGCACATCCATTTTTAGCAGCGGTGCATCCGCCAGCTGTACGAACACAATTTTCTCCGTCGGGACTGCTTCCAGCCCGTCCAGGCTGTCGCCGCGCGACAGAATATGAAAACTGTCGAGCACGATCCCCAGCGCGGGATGGTTGACGGCCTTGACGCGGGCCCAGGCGTCGCGCCACAGGCTGACGTGTCGTCCCCAGGCCAGCGCCTCATAACCGAGAGTAATACCGTGCTCAGCCGCCAGCTCTGCCAGAGCGGTGAGATCGCTGACCTGTGTGGCGAAGTCGTCACTGCAGTCGGGTGAGACATTGCTGCAGACCAGCATCCGCTGACAGCCCAGCTGTTGCATGACCTCAAACTTGCGCGCCGCGCGCGCCAGGTTTTGCGCCAGCCTGTCACGGGGACCGCCTTCGAAGTCGCGAAAAGGTTGAAACAGCAAGATTTCCAGCCCGAGCGCTTCACACAGCTGGCGGATTTCCACGGGTGAGCCGGGATAATAGACCAGATCGTTATCGAAAATTTCAACGCCATCGAAGCCTGCGGCGGCAATTGCTCGCAGTTTTTCCGGCAGCGTGCCCGATACCGAGACCGTAGCGACAGAACGTTTCATTGTTGCCTCCTGATAAGCGGTCACGGGGTGACCTTAAAGCAGCCGGTCAGCAGCGAGGCATTCTGCTAACGGAGATTGGCAATTGTTATGAACCAGTTGGAACATTTCGTCAATGTGTAACTGGTCATGATTTTTGGTTATGACAAAGCCGACGATTTTTCACTTTTCTTTTACAAGTTGCGCTTCCTACACTTCCCGCTCTGTACCGAAAATAATAAGGATGCCTGGATGAAAAATGACTGGCCCGCCCGCGAACTGGTTCATCGTGACTATCGTGATCACCCACCGGCGCTTGCGCCTTTGTATAAAACAAGTCTGCTGCGCTCGCCACGCAACGCGCTGATTTCTTTGCAGAATTCGCTATCCGAAATCACGGCACCGGTGTTCACCCAGCAGGAGCTCGGACCACGAGACAGTGACCTTATCCTCAATTACGCCAAAGAGGGTTTACCCATCGGCGAACGGATTATTGTGCATGGCTACGTGCGGGATGCATTTGGTCAGCCGGTGCGCAACGCGCTGGTTGAGGTATGGCAGGCCAATGCCGGGGGGCGCTATCGTCACAAAAAAGATCAGTATCTTGCGCCTATCGATCCAAATTTTGGCGGGTGCGGTCGCATGCTGACCGACGATAACGGCTACTACTGCTTCCGCACCATTAAGCCCGGTCCCTACCCGTGGCGGAATCAGGTGAGTGACTGGCGTCCGGCGCATATTCATTTCTCACTCTCTGGCGAAGCCTTTGCCCAGCGCCTGATTACCCAGATGTATTTCGAGGGCGATCCGCTGATCGGCCGCTGTCCCATTGTTCAGTCAGTCGGCAGCGAAGCGGCCGTGCGCACGCTGATTGCCGAGCTGGATACCCACTCTGCCGTGCCACTGGACTGCCTGGCCTACCGCTTTGACCTGGTCCTGCGCGGGCACCGCGCAACCTGGTTCGAAAACCGCACTCAGGGGGCAGCATCATGAAACGCTATCTTGCCGAAACGGCGTCACAAACCGCCGGACCTTATGTGCACATTGGTCTGGCGCCCCATGCGGCGGGCTTCGACATTTTTGAAAACAACTTCAGTGAGGTGCTGACCCAGCCGGAAACGCGCGGCGAGCGCATTGTGGTAGAAGGCTGCGTTTACGACGGTTCCGGCACGCCGGTGCGCGACGTGCTGATTGAAGTGTGGCAGGCGAATGCCGAAGGGCGTTACAACCATCCCGCCGATCGGCAGCACGATAAGCCGCTGGACCCGGCGTTTCGTGGCTGGGGACGGACCTGCTCCGACTTCGACAGCGGGATCTGGCGTATCAAAACGATCAAACCCGGTAGCGTGACCGGGCGCGACGGTCGCCCCATGGCGCCGCATCTTAACCTGTGGATTGTGGCGCGCGGCATTAACATCGGACTGAACACCCGGCTCTACTTCGCCGATGAACAGGCGGCAAATGACGCCGATCCGGTGCTGAATGTGATCGAATGGGAGAAGCGACGTCGCACCTTGCTGGCGCGGCGTGAACAGCGCGGCGACGAGACGGTCTACCGGTTCGATATCTGGCTGCAGGGTGAAAACGAAACCGTGTTCTTTGATGTCTGAACCTTAATCTGCCCACGACAATGTCCTTGCCGCTTCGGCGGCAAATTCATAACATGAGTCATGGATAGGGTTTCCCGGTTTAGTCAGCGCGTGCGCGTGCGCCATCTTCACGCTTTTGTGGCCACTGCACAGCAGGGGACGCTGGGGCGCGCCGCGCTCCATCTGGGGATTACCCAGCCCGCCCTGTCCAAGACCCTCAACGAACTCGAATACCTTGCCGGTGAGCCGCTGTTGCTGCGCAGCCGCCAGGGGACGGAACTCACCGCCAGCGGCACGCGATTCCTGCACGATGCCATCCGTATTCTCGATGCGCTGAATATTGTGGACCAGGTGATGCGTCCCGGCAGTGCGCCGCAGCCCGGACCGATGCATATTGGCGCACTGCCTACCGCCATTGTCAGCGTGGTGGCGCCGGTACTAGCCAGCCTGCAGCAGCACTATCCGGGCTGGCGCATTCAGGTCAGCACGCTGGCGAATGATGCGTTGCTGATGGGGATAAAATCAGGGCAGATGGCGCTGGGGATTGGGCGCATGGCTGAACCCGTATTGATGGATGGCCTGAACTTCGAGCTGCTGTATCTGGAAACCCTGCGTCTGGTTGTGGCCCCACATCATCCTCTGCTGCATGCTGGTGTAACGCTGGCTGAAGCCCTGAGCTGGCCGCTGATCCTGTCTCCACGCGGCACGGTGCCGCGCCAGAATGCCGAATCGCTGATGACCAGCCATGGCCTGAGATTACCGGATGGCGCAGTGGAAACCCTGTCAACCACGCTGGCCCGCCGTCTGACGCTGAGCCACGGCTACGTCTGGCTGGTGCCCTACGGCGCGGTGCGCGACGACCTGACCAGCAACCAGCTACGCACGTTGCCGCTTCCCAGCCAGGGGATGGCTGAGGCGGTCGGCATCCTGACCCGCCAGCAGCACGCGCCACCACCCGAGCAGCTGCAGCTGGTGGCGGCCTTGCGGCAACGGGTGCTGGACGTGCCTGTCTGACAGCGCAGTTTACTGGGCGCTGTCCTGCTCATCGAAAACGCTCTGCGCCAGATGGAACGCGGCGTTGGATGCTGGCAGGCCGCAGTAGAGCGCAGCATGCATCAGCAACTCTTTGATTTCATCCCGGCTGACGCCGTTATTGAACGCGGCCCGCAGGTGCATCTTCAGCTCCGCTTCGCGGTTGAGCGCAATCAGCATGCCGATGGTGATCAGGCTGCGCGTGTGGCGAGTCAGGCCGGGCCGGGTCCAAATCTCGCCCCAGGCGTAGCGGCTGATAAAGTTCTGGAATTCGTCATTCAGCGGCGACAGGTTTTCGAGCGTCCGCTCAACATGGGCGTCGCCGAGCACCGCCCGGCGTACGGTCATGCCCTGCTGGTAGCGCTGCTGCTGGGTCAGCTGTGCGTCAATAAAAGGCTGCAGCGCGCGGTTAAACGCCAGCCAGACCTCGACGCTGGACAAGTGCGAGGCGGGCAGCACGACACGCTGCGCGCCCGGGATCTGTTCAGCCATGCTGTCAGCATCGGCCAGGGTCGTTACCCTGTCGTCACGCCCGGCAATCACCAGCACGGGTAATGAAATCGCCGCCAGTTCGTGGCGCAAATCGGCTGTCGCCAGGGCTTCACAACAGTCAGCGTAGCTGTCGGCGTCACAGGCGCTGAGCTGGGATACCAGATGGTTTACCGTCGCAGGCGCACGTTCACAGAAGGCCGGGGTAAACCAGCGTGCCGCCGCGCCCTCTGCAATGGCGGCCATGCCGAACTGACGAGCCTGCGCGGCCCGCTCTCGCCAGGCGGCCGACTCGCCGATCTTTGCCGCGCTGTTGGCGATCGTGAGCGTGATCAGGCGTTGCGGATGAAAACGCGCCAGCCAGAGTCCGGTCAGCCCGCCCATTGAAATGCCGCAGAAGTGCACCCTGTCGATGCCCAGTTGGTCCAGCAGCGACAGGACCGCTATCCCCAGCTGTTCCAGCGAGCGGGTTTGTCCGTTCGGTGCCGAAGCACCGTGGCCGGGAACGTCGTAACGCAAAAGGCGATACGTCCCTATCAGCGCATCACGCTGCGGCTGCCACATCTCGGACGTTGTGCCTAAGGAGTTACTGAATAAAATCACCGGGGCATCGTCTGGCCCCTCAAGTACGTAATGCAACATCATGTGGCCCTCGCAGCCGCTAAAACCTGGTGAATAAAGCGTGACGCGCTGCCCGTGGCGTTCGCCGGATCGAGCAGCCTCTCCAGTTCGGGCCGACTCAGGTGCGAGGCAACGGTTTCATCCGCGCACAGGACGGTCAGCAAACGCTGCTGCGTCGCCACCGCCCGACGGCAGCACTGTTCAATATGATGATGGGCCTGCTGCCGTCCCAGCGCGTCTGCCAGCGCCAGCGTGACCGCTTCCGCCATGATGAGCCCCTGTGTCAGGCCGAGATTGCGTTGCATGGCTTCTTCATGGACTTCCAGTCCGTCGATCAGTTCTGTGCTGTGCACCAGCGCCGCGCCGCTGAGCATAATCAGCTGCGGCAGGCTCTGCCACTCGGCCTGCCAGCCGCCCAGCGCACGCTCGTGCTCCTGAACCTGACCGGCATACAGACCTGACATCAGGGCCGGCACCCGGTTGGCCGCGCTGAGAATCGCCGCGCAGAGCACCGGGTTCCGTTTGTGCGGCATGGTAGAAGATCCCCCGCGCCCCGGCGCCAGGGGTTCACTGACTTCGCCGACTTCGCTCTGCATCAGAAGCGACATGTCCCGGGCCAGCTTGCCCAGCGTACCGGTAAGACCGGCATACCAGCCCGCCAGTTCGGTGATTCTGTCGCGCTGCGCATGCCAGGGCGTAGCGCTTCGCGGCAGCGCCAGCACATCAGACAACGCCTGCTCGACGCGTTCGCCCTTTTCCCCCAGGGACGCCAGCGTGCCCGCCGCCCCGCCAAACTGCAGCACCAGCACCCGCGGCCGCATGGCCGTCAGTCGCGCACGAAAACGCACCAGCGCATCCAGCGTGCCCGCCAGCTTCAGGCCTAACGTCACCGGCAGCGCGTGCTGCAGCCAGGTCCGGCCGACCATCAGCGTCGTGCTGTGCCGCTCGCACTGAATCGTCAGGGCGGCAATCAGCCGATCCAGCAGCGAAGCCGTGTCGTTAAGCGCGGTGCGCAGTTGCAGCATCAGTCCGCTGTCGATGGCATCCTGACTGGTTGCGCCCCAGTGCACATAGCGCGCGGCCTCGGGCGACGCCGCCGCAACCACGGCAGTGAGCTGTTTAACCAGCGGAATCGCCAGGTTGCCCGCCAGGCCCGCCGCCTGCGTCAGCGCCGCCGTATCGATCGCCTGCGCCTGGCAACAGGCCTGAATACAGTGAGCGGAGGCGTGATCGATCACGCCTGCCGTGGCCAGCGCCTGTGCCAGCCCGGCTTCGAAATCCAGCATTCCCTGTAACAACGCCGTATCGCTAAAGCAGTCGTCAAGGGGAGAGGCCATAAACATGGCGCGGTAAAGAGACATTGGTTATACCCGTTCCAGAATGAGTGCGATGCCTTGCCCCACGCCCACGCACATGGTGCACAGCGCGTAACGGCCGCCCGTGCGCCGCAGCTGATACGCTGCGGTCATGGCCAGCCTGCCGCCTGACGCGCCCAGCGGATGTCCCAGCGCAATCGCGCCGCCGTTGGGATTCACATGGGCAGCATCATCGGCCAGTCCCAGTGCGCGCGTCACAGCCAGCGCCTGGGCAGCGAAAGCCTCATTTAATTCGATCACGTCCATTTGCGCCAGCGTCAGGCCACTCTGAGCCAGCACTTTACGCACGGCAGGCACCGGACCATAGCCCATAATGCGCGGCTCCACGCCACAGGCCGCCATCGCCACAATCCGCACCAGTGGCGTCAGTCCATGTTCTGCCGCCGCGTTCTCGCTCGCCAGCAGCAAGGCGCAGGCCCCATCGTTAATGCCCGATGCGTTACCCGCCGTCACGCTGCCGTCCGGGCTGACCACGCCTTTTAAGCCCGCCAGCGCCGCCAGCGAGGTGCTGCGCGGATGCTCGTCACAGGTGACGTTCAGGGCTTCGCCTTTGCGCTGCGGGATGCTCACCGCCATCAGTTCGTCACTAAACAGGCCCATTTCCTGCGCCCGGGCGGTACGCAACTGACTACGCAGGGCAAAAGCATCCTGATCGGCGCGGCTGATAGCGAAATCACGCGCTACGTTTTCTGCCGTTTCCGGCATGGTTTCGACACCAAAGCGAGCGCGCATCTGCGGGTTGATGAAGCGCCATCCCATCGTCGTGTCTTCCATTTTCAGGGAACGGCTAAACGCGCTGTCTGCTTTGCCGGTCACAAAGGGCGCGCGCGACATGCTCTCCACGCCGCCCGCTATCATTATTTCGGCCTCACCGCATTTGATCGCCCGGGCGGCCGTGCCGATGGCATCCAGCCCCGAGCCGCACAAACGGTTGAGCGTGGTGCCCGGCACGCTGGACGGCAGCCCGGCCAGTAACAGCGCCATGCGCGCCACGTTACGGTTGTCTTCTCCCGCCTGATTTGCGCAGCCGTAAATCACATCGTCAATAGCCTGCGCCACCGAAGCCGGCTGGCGGGCTAACAGCGCCGCTAAGGGTAAAGCAGCCAGATCGTCAGCACGCAGGCTGGCAAGCGCGCCCGCGTAACGGCCAAAGGGCGTACGGAGTGCATCGCAGATAAACGCCTGTTGCATCAGCTTCTCCTCAGGCGGTAGCCAGTTCAGGTTGCAATAAACGCACCGGCGTTAACGCCTGCAGCGCATCAAAACTCAGCCCGGGGCAGCACTCCACCACCAGCGGGCCCTGTGGGGTAATATCGATCACGGCCATATCGGTATAGAGACGACTGACGCAGCCCAGACCGGTAAGCGGATAGCTGCACTGTTTGACCAGCTTGCACTCCCCTTTTTTGGTCAGGTAATCCATCATCACATAGACTTTGCGCGCGCCGATGGCAAGATCCATCGCCCCGCCTACGGCAGGAATCGCGTCTTGCGCCCCAGTGCTCCAGTTAGCCAGATCGCCGCCGACAGACACCTGATAGGCCCCCATCACGCAGATATCCAGATGCCCGCCGCGCATCATGGCAAACGAGTCGCCGTGGTGGAAAAAACAGCCGCCAGGCAGCAGCGTTACCTGCTCTTTCCCGGCGTTGATCAGCTCTGGATCCTCCTCTCCGGCGACGGGAGCGGGCCCCATGCCGAGGAGCCCATTCTCGCTGTGCAGGAAGATCTCTTTATCTGCAGGCAGATAGTTGGCAATGCGGGTGGGCAGGCCGATGCCCAAATTGACGTAGGCGCCCTCAGGAATATCGCGCGCCACGCGCTGTGCCAGTTGGTCTCGGGTGAGTTTTTGCATAGCCTACTCCTCAGGCGGAAAGGGTCAGGGTCACGGGATTAGCCACGGCCACCAGCCGCTGCACAAAAATACCCGGCGTGACGACGTTTTCAGGATCGAGCTGGCCGAGCGGCACCAGTTCTGCCACCTGCGCAATCGTGGTCGTAGCGGCCATGGCCATCACCGGACCAAAATTTCGTGCCGCTTTGCGGTAAACAAGGTTGCCCCAGCGGTCGCCCTGATGCGCTTTGATCAGGGCAAAATCAGCCTTGAGCGGCTTTTCAAATACGTAATGACGACCGTCGATTTCACGGGTTTCTTTGCCCTCCGCCAGCGGTGTACCAAAGGCGGTTGGCGTGAAAATCCCCCCCAGCCCGCTCCCTGCCGCCTGCATTCTGGCGGCAAGGTTGCCCTGCGGCACCAGCTCCAGTGCAATTTCTCCCCGGCGATAGCGTTCGTCGAACACCCAGGAATCGACCTGGCGGGGAAAAGAGCAAATCATCTTCTCAACACAGCCGGCCTTCAGCAGCGCGGCCAGGCCACTTTCGCCGTTGCCCGCGTTGTTGCTGATCACCGTCAGCCCGCGCACGCCATGGTCAATCAGCGCATCAATCAGCTCCAGGGGCTGGCCTGCGGGTCCAAATCCGCCAATCATGATGCTGGCCCCGTCCGGTATCACCGCAACGGCCTCTGCCAGCGTTGCCACACTTTTATCGATCATCTGCTCTTCCTTTCGCCCGGCACAGGCCGGCTTGTCGTGAATAGCCAAAAAGTAGATCGCTCTGTGACAGCAAACAATACCGATAATCGAAATAGTGTGCGATTATCGGTCACTGACGGGATAAAACAGGACATTGCGATCGCGCACACAGGCGTGCGCGCATCAAGCCACTGACAGGAGAAAACCATGACGGATGAACAACAACGACTGCGCGGTAACAGCGATCCCTGGAAAGGCGATCCCAATTTTATGGCCTCCCTGGCGCGGGGACTGGAAGTGCTACAGGCGTTTACGCCACAGCGCCGCCTGATGTCCGTGTCGCAAATCAGTCAGCGTACGGGCATTCCCCGTGCGGCCGTGCGGCGCTGTCTGTATACGCTGAGCAAGCTAGGGTTTGTGTATGCGGAGGATGGCAAAAACTTTGAACTGCGTCCGCGCGTGCTCTCTCTCGGCCACAACTGGTTAGGCGCAACGCCGCTTGCCAGCGCCTCGCAGCCGGTTTTGCGTCAGCTCAGCCAGACGCTGAACGAGTCCTGTTCGATGGCGGTACTGGACGGGGACGACATTCTCTACATCGCCCGTGCGTCGGCATCGCGCATTATGACGATTGACCTGCACATCGGCAGCCGCCTGCCTGCCAGCACCACCTCCATGGGAAGAGTGCTGTTAAGCGGCCTGGCCAGTGAACCGCTTAACGATTACCTGGCGCGCTTGACCCAGCTGCGTTATACCAGTCATACGCTGGTAAGCAGCAGCGCACTGCGTGAAGAACTGGCGCGCGTCAGGCAGCAGGGCTACGCCATTAACGATCAGGAACTGGAAATCGGGCTGCGATCTCTCGCCGTGCCGCTCAGCGCGCCGGGAGGCCGAATAGTGGCCGCGCTCAACGTGGGCGTGCATGCCGGGCAGGTTTCTGCCGATACGCTGCGCCAGCACCATTTGCCGCTGCTGCAGGAGGCGGCCCGGGAAATCTCCCTGCTGCTGCGTCAATAATCTGTTTTGCCCCTCAACGTCGCTACAAAATTCGTGGTAACGTGAAGGCTGAGTTGCAAGCGGCAAAGTAGAGAGTTATGACCACGAAAAAAATTGATACCACCCTCGTCAGCGCTGGACGCAACAAGCGTTATACCCAAGGCTCGGTGAATGCGGTCATTCAGCGAGCCTCTTCACTGGTTTTCGATAGCGTTGCAGAGAAAAAACGGGCCACCGCAGGGCGCGCGAAAGGCGAACTGTTTTACGGCCGTCGCGGCACCCTGACGCATTTCGCCTTGCAGGATGCCATGACGGAGCTGGAGGGCGGCGCGGGCTGTGTTCTCTATCCTTGCGGCGCAGCAGCCGTCTCCAATGCCATCCTCGCGTTTGTCGAAGCGGGCGACCACATTTTAATGAGCGGCGCCGTTTACGAACCGACTCAGGACTTCTGCACAAAAATACTCAGCAAGCTCCAGGTCTCGACCACCTGGTTTGATCACTGTATTGGTCACGACATCGCCGCGCTGGTTCAGCCTAATACCCGCGTGGTTTTCCTGGAATCTCCTGCCTCCATCACCATGGAAGTGCAGGACGTACCGGCTATCGTTGCGGCGATACGCGCTAAAGCGCCAGACGCCATCATTATGATCGACAACACCTGGGCGGCAGGCGTGCTGTTCAGCCCGCTGGCCCTGGGCGTGGATATTTCTATTCAGGCTGGAACGAAATACCTGATCGGCCACAGTGACGCCATGATTGGCACCGCTGTCGCCAACGCCCGCTGCTGGGATCAACTGCGCGAAAACAGCTACCTGATGGGCCAGATGGTGGATGCCGATACGGCTTACATGGCAAGCCGTGGCTTACGTACGCTGGGCCTGCGCCTGCGCCAGCATGAAGAGAGTGCGCTGCAGGTCGCAGAGTGGCTTTCTGCGCGCCCTGAAGTGGCGCGGGTTAACCATCCGGCGCTGCCCTCGTGCCGCGGGCATGCATTCTGGCAGCGTGACTTCACCGGCAGCAGCGGTTTATTTTCATTCGTGCTGCGGCAAAAACTGAGCCGTGAACAGCTGGCGAATTATCTCGACCATTTTCATCACTTCAGCATGGCTTATTCCTGGGGTGGATATGAGTCACTGATTTTAGCCAACCAGCCCGAAGAGTTAGCGGCCATTCGCCCGGCCGGTGGCGTTGACTTTGAGGGGACGCTGATACGGCTCCACATTGGTCTTGAGCATGTCGATGATCTGCTGGTCGATCTTGAGGCAGGCTTTGATCGCCTGACGCGCTAAAATAGTAAACATGATATAAACCAGGCGCCGACCGTCGTGATATTACACCCGGTCATGGCTGGTTAGCTGTTAACATTCGATCTATAAAAAAGTGTTCAGTCAGCAGAAGAACCGCAACATTTTACCCCTTCACCGCGCAATGCTGTGGTGGGAAGTAAGAGGTCAGCCAGGTCTGAACAGAACAATTGAGTTTCATTTTGACGTAATGGGATAGCTAATGGGTGTTTTACACGAGATTGTGCACGCGCTTTGGCATCAGGACTTTGCCGCGCTGGCCAATCCAGAAGTGGTCTGGATCGTTTACAGCGTAATGTTTATGACGCTATTCCTGGAAAATGGTTTGTTACCTGCCTCTTTTTTGCCTGGCGACAGCCTCTTGCTACTGGCCGGTGCCATGGTGGCTAAAGGCGTGATGGATTTTTTCCCGACGCTGGTGATACTCACGGTCGCCGCCAGTCTGGGCTGCTGGCTGAGTTATCTGCAGGGGCGCTGGCTGGGCAACACGAAGCTGGTGAAGAGCTGGCTGATGCAGCTGCCGGCGCAATATCATCAACGCGCCTGGAATATGTTCAACCGCCATGGTCTGATGGCGCTTCTGGTTGGCCGCTTCCTGGCGTTTATTCGTACCCTGTTGCCTACCATGGCGGGCATTTCCGGACTGTCTAATGCCCGTTTCCAGCTGTTTAACTGGCTCAGCGGCCTGCTCTGGGTCGGCATCGTGGTCACGCTGGGTTACGGTATCAGCCAGGTGCCCTTTATCAAACGTCATGAAGATCAGGTCATGGCGATCCTGATGATACTGCCGATGGTGCTACTGGTGGTCGGCCTGGTCGGCAGCGTCATCGTGATCTGGAAAAAACGTCGCCAGAAACACGCCTGACAGCGGGTAGCGTCAGGCGGGCGGTTCGGCCACCGTCTGGCGCACCCGATTCACTTCCTCTCCCGGCGTCACGCCAAAATAGCGTTTAAACTCACGCGAAAATTGCGACGGACTTTCATAGCCAACCCGCACAGCCGCCACGCTGGCTTTCAGGCCATCGTGCAACATCAGCAACCGCGCCTGATGCAGACGATAACGTTTAAGGTACTGTAACGGCGACGTCTGCGTGACGGCCTTAAAGTTATGGTGAAACGCCGACACGCTCATGTTCACTTCCGCCGCCAGCGCATCCACGCTGAGGTTATCGGCATAGTGATTCTCAATGCGGCGCAGCGCGCGGGCGATCTGGCTGAACTGCGTCTGCCGACTCACCAGCGAGAGCAGCGCGCCGCCTATCGGCCCGGTCAGCACGTAATAAATAATCTCCCGCACAATATGCGGCCCCAGCACGCGCGCATCGCGCGGCTGCGTCATCACATCCAGCAGGCGTTCTGCGGCACACAACATGGGCTCGGTTAACCAGCCGGAGTGAATACCGGAGGTGAGCGGCTGTGGCTGAAACCCTTCGTCGTCACCTATATCCATCAGCAGATCCTGCAGACTGGCCGTGTCCACGCGTAAACACATTCCGGCCAACGGCTGCTCCGGTGAGGCCCAGGTTTCGCATTCGACCGGCAAGGGCACGGTCAGCATTAAATATTTTGTGGCGTCGTACTGAAAAACCGTACTGCCGAGATAGCCGGTTTTACCGCCCTGAAACAGAATGACGATGCCCGGCTGATACATGATGGGCGTGCGCGGACGATACTGATCGGCGTAGATCAGAGAAACGTTTTCTACCGGACAGCGCTGGTGACGGCCATGTGTCATCAGCGTGACCACCTGCTGAGCCAGACGTTGGCACAATGCGTCGTGAGGCATAATCACTCCAGAAAATAAAACAGCAGTTTGCCGCGCGCCTGGTTAATTCGCCAGCAAAATGGAGAATCAGGCAAGAAGTTTACAGGATCAGGCAGGGTTATCCTGTGCGGTTCACAGGCAGCCTGAAAATTGTTAGCTAGACTTAAGCACAGCGAGGATTCACTGGTTTACTGCAAATGTAAGGAGCATGTTATGGCAGACCAACCCATTATCAAACTGCACGATGGTAACATGATGCCGCAACTGGGACTTGGCGTGTGGCAAGCCAGCGTCGAAGATGCCCGTCATGCCGTGCTGAAAGCGCTGGAGGTCGGCTATCGCTCAATTGATACCGCCGCCGCGTATAAAAATGAAGAAGCCATAGGTCAGGCGCTACAGGAAACGGAGGTCGCGCGTGACGATATCTTTGTCACGACCAAGCTGTGGAACAGCGACCAGCAAAACGTTCAGCAGGCGCTGGAAACCAGCCTGGAAAAACTCAAGCTGGATCAGGTTGACCTCTATCTGATGCACTGGCCGTGTCCAGAGAATGATCACTACGTTGAAGCCTGGAAACACATGATCGCACTGCAGCAGCAGGGCCTGGTGAAGAGCATCGGCGTGTGCAACTTTAATCAGCCACACCTGAAGCGACTGCTGGAAGAGACGGGCGTGACTCCGGTCATCAACCAGATCGAGCTGCATCCCATGCTGCAACAGCGCACGCTCCATGCCTGGAACGCCATGCACCAGATTCAGACTGAATCCTGGAGTCCGCTGGCCCAGGGCGGTGAAGGCGTATTCGATCAGGACATCATCAAATCGCTGGCGAAAAAATACGGTAAAACCCCGGCGCAAATCGTCATCCGCTGGCACCTGGACAGCGGCCTGGTGGTGATCCCTAAGTCCGTCACGCCTGCGCGCATTGAAGAAAATTTCAAGGTGTTTGATTTCCGTCTGGATAAGACAGAAATGAGCGAGATTGCGAAGCTGGACAGCGGTAATCGCCTGGGGCCTGACCCGGATACGTTCAACGGCTGACCATCGCCTGCCTCGACTTAACAAGAGAGTGGGTACGCATCGCCTCTCCCGGCTGGGGGAGGCTTTTTTTTATGGCTGCGCGGGAACGGGGAGTTTTAAGATTTTTTAAAATCTGTGTCAAAGGACATCATTGATGATCAGCCTGCGTCAGACGCATTCGTCTTCTCCGGCACAAGATGAGCGGCTCGCCAGCACATCGCCACATCCTGCGCCTCGTTAAGTCAAATCCCCCCTCTAAAACCTTGCCTTATCCGCCAGCAATACGGTTATCTGTGCCGTTTAAAAACGGGCTCAGCCTGCTGGTGGCTCCGTTTCCTGTTAGCGCGTCACGCTTTGCAACACACCGCCGGGCTGACTGACTGTGCCGGTCTGATAACCGGGGTGATAATGATTAACGTTATGATCTTTTAGCCTGGCTCTGCTGCCCGCCCACCCCCGTTCAAGGGTTCGCGGCATTAAGGCGCAGTGAAGTAAAGCGTAACGTTATCAACCCAGGAGCCTGTCATGTCGGTTATCAATACCAATATCCTGTCATTGATCGTTCAGAATGACCTTTTCCTTTCGCAAAACGCGATGTCGACGGCCATTGAACGCCTCTCTTCCGGACTCCGCATTAACAGCGCTAAAGATGATGCTGCCGGGATGGCGATAGCTAACCGTCTGACCTCAAGGATCAACGGAATGACGGTTGCCACCCGAAACGCCGGTGAGGGTATTTCGCTGTCACAAACCGCTGAGGGCGCGCTCGATGAAATAAACAACAACCTGCAACGTATACGCGACCTCACGGTACAGGCACAAAATGGAAGCAACTCCGCTGCGGATATCGACTCGATTCAGACCGAAGTGAACCAGCGCATGGAGGAAATTAACCGCATTACGGCGCAAACGGATTTCAATGGCATTAAGGTGCTGAATACCGGATCGGGTGCGTCCGAGTATCGCTTTCAGGTCGGTGCGGAAGACGGTGAAACCATCAGCATCGATATTGATTCGAGTGACCGGTACAACCTGCTAAAAGCGGGAACAACCGGTACCACGCTCAACGTCCGTCAGATGACATCAGGTGATACCGTTAACGGGGCCGCACGTACGGTTGCCGCAGAGGGTTTTGACGTTCTGAAAGGCGCAGTGACTGGCGGAGCGAACGGGACAGCGACGGGGAACTCGCCTCTGACTGATATTGACCGGGCGATTCAGTTCGTTGACACGCAACGCAGCATGATGGGGGCAGACCAGAACCGCTTTCAGTCCGCTATCGCCAACCTGGGGAGCATGGTGACCAACCTCACTGCCGCACGGAGCCGGATAGAGGATGTTGATTACGCGACAGAAGTATCGGCGCTGTCACAGGCGCAGATTTTACAGCAGGCCGGCGTAGCGATGCTGGCTCAGGCCAACCAGATGCCCCAGTTGATGCTGCAGCTTCTTCGGTTTTAATCTCCGAAGGGCACGGGCAGGAGAGGCTCTCCTGCCCTGTTGAAGCACGTGTGCCGCTAAGACAGCGTAGGTTGCGTCAGCAGCTGACCTGCCGTGCCGCGATCCGCCAGTTCCAGCGTCTGGCTGTGATAGACAAACGGAAAATGCTCAGAAGAACTTTGCGTAAAGCTCACCAGAAGCTCTACGTCTCCGTCCACCCAGACCGTGTCCTTCCAGCCGCGATCTTCGCCCATGGGCTGAGCGCCGTTTACGCTCTTAATCAGGAACATGACGCCCTGGATGTGGAAAGATTGCGGACGATCGGCGCGAATAATCCAGCGTTCGAACGTGCCCTGCTGTGCGGTAGAATCAATGCGGTTCATATCCCAGACGGCACCATTGATGCCCGGCAGGCTGTCGCCAATGCGGAACTCACGCGTGCGCACCGAGGCGCCATCCAGAATCTGATCGGCTAGCAAACGCATCGGCAGGTTATCCGTCACCAGCGGCAGCAGGCCGGTAGGCCGCAGCGTAAGCACCAGCGTTGAGGTCAGGATTGTGGAGGGCTCAAAGAAACCGCGCAAACGATCCATAATGCCCGCCGCCGTGCCTGCCGTGATGGAGACTTCATCCCCTTGCGACATATCCACTAAGACTTCACGCCGTTCGCCCGGCGCCAGAGTTAAGCGCTGTACGGCGACGGGTGACGGCAGAAAGCCCTGATCGCTGGCAATCACCGTGAAGGGCCGGTTGTCACTGAGGCTCAGTTCATAACGCCGCGCATTGGAGGCGTTGAGTAACCGCAGACGGACCCAGCCACGTGATACCTCGACAAAAGGGTTACGCACACCGTTAACCAGCAGCGTATCGCCGAGAAAACCGCCGTCGCCCGGTGGGTCATAAACCGGCGTGGCAAAGTTATCCAGCCGTTTATCCTGAATAATCAGGGGGAAATCATCCACGCCATAGTGTTTCGGCAAAGGTAGCTGCTTGCTGATGTCATCCTCAATCAACCACATGCCCGCCAGGCCGTTGTACACGTGCGGGGCCATGCGATTTGGCGTGTTGGCGTGATACCAACAGGTCGCGGCACTCTGGCGAATGGGTAAAACCGGCGCCCAGTCGACCCCGGCTGACATCATGCGCGGCGCGCCGCCCATCAGTGCGCCCGGCACCTGTAGGCCACTGACCGTCATTGAAACGGGTTCATTGAGGCGGTTGCTGTAAATCAGTTTGACATCATCACCGCTGTACACGCGCACCGTGGGGCCGAGGTACATGCCGTTGATGCCCCAGACCGGGACTTTATTGTTATCGCCGTTAAACGACCAGTGGCTGCGCTGCAGGGTGAGAAACAGCGGCTGACCGCGGCGAGATTCCAGTAGCGGCGGGACAGGCAGGGGCGTATCACCGCCCGCAGAAGCGGCACGCGCCGCATGAGGCACAAGCGCGGCACTGAGCGCCGCACCGGCAGAAAGCTGGATAAACTGACGTCTGCTGAAAGACATTGAATTTCAGACCTTTTACGCGTGGCGCTGAACCGCCAACTCTGTTTTTATTGCTGCCATTGCTGTGCTGCGTGCACGGCGAGCAACGTCATGCTGACTCGCCGTGGGGCATCCATGCAGAATAGTCCGATAAAGGGCTTATCGGTTAGATTTTACCGTTTTTTTCGCGTTCTTCGACTTCGGCGTTCAGCTCTTCCAGCTTGGCCGCCATCAATTCCCGGCAGTGAGTCGCCAGCTTGCGCACCGAAGAGGATTCGAATTGTTTCACGTCCACCGGCGGCAGCATTTCCACAATCACCAGTCCGTTTTTCAGGCGGTTGAGGTTAATCTTGCCGTGAGTATTCGATACTACAATTGGAATGATCGGCACGCCTGCGGCAACGGCGGCATGAAATGCCCCGGTTTTAAAGGGTAACAACCCACGACCACGGCTGCGCGTGCCCTCCGGGAACATCCAGAAGGAGATGCGTTTTTTATTAAACTGATCCACCAGCTCACCGATCGTCCCGTGTGCTTTGGCGCGGTTGTCACGATCGATCAGCAGGTTGCCGGTCAGCCAGTAAAGCTGACCAAAAAAAGGTATCCACAACAGGCTTTTTTTACCGACGGTGACCGTTGTTGGCTGCACAATCTTGGCTGCAGTGACCATATCGTAGTTGTTCTGGTGGTTAGCGATGTAAATCGCGTTGCCGTAGTTATCCGCGCCTTCGGGCCGACGAAGCTCAACTTTAAGCCCAAACAGCGTCGATAATTTGCCAAACAGGTGACCAAAGGTCGCAACGTGGCGCGGATTACGTGGCGAGAACAGGCACCAGATACAGCCAAAAAAACTCAGCAATATTGAATAAATCACTACGATAATAGTGCGTAATATCAGTAACATATTTCCCTCAATGTGACACGGCTGGCCGGGGCCAGCCGGGTGAATTACGCGTCGCTGTCCGCGCTGCCGGGACGTGCCGGCGCATCCAGTTCGACCCGATCAATTTTTTGCAGGCCGCGCGGCAGCAGTGTGCCACGACGGCCGCGATCGGCACGGAACTTCTGCAACTCTTCACTGCGTAACAGCAGCTTGCGTTTGCCCACGTGCAGCGTAATCGCACTGCCCGGTGGCAGGATCATCAGCCAGGCCAGTTTATCCGCTCCCGACGCGGCATCCGCCGACGGAATCGAGATAATCTTGTTGCCCTTGCCCTTTGACATCTGCGGCAGTTCGCCGACCGGGAACATCAACATCCTGCCCGCCTGCGTAATGGCCAGCAGCATGTCATCTTCGTGATGAACAGCCATGGGCGTCATCACGCGGGCATTTTCAGGCAGCGTCAGCAGCGCTTTACCCGCACGGTTGCGCGAAATCAGATCGTTGAAGGTACAGATGAAACCGTATCCGGCATCAGACGCCATCAGCAAACGCTGCTCTTCCGGCTCCATCAGCACCTGCTCCATAACGGCACCCGGCGGTGGCGTCAGCTTACCGGTCAGCGGCTCGCCCTGCCCGCGTGCCGACGGCAGCGAGGTGGGATCCAGCGTATAGCTGCGTCCGGTGGAATCGATAAAGGCCACAGGTTGGTTACTCTTGCCGCGCGCCGCCGCCAGATAGCTGTCGCCCGCTTTGTAGCTCAGCCCTGCCGGGTCGATGTCATGTCCTTTAGCACTGCGCACCCAGCCCATCTGCGACAGCACAATGGTGACTGGCTCGGACGGCACCAGCTCGGTTTCACTCAGCGCTTTCGCTTCTTCCCGCTCACGCAGCGGTGAACGGCGGTCGTCGCCAAAATTGTTGCTGTCTGCCTGCAGCTCTTTTTTCAGCAGCGTATTCATTTTGCGTTCGGACGCCAGAATCGCCTGCAGTTGATCGCGCTCTTTTTCCAGCTCGCTCTGCTCGCCGCGAATCTTCATCTCTTCCAGCTTGGCCAAATGACGCAGCTTGAGTTCAAGGATCGCTTCAGCCTGAGTTTCGCTAATGTCAAAGCGCGACATCAGTACCGGTTTCGGCTCATCCTCGGTACGGATGATATGAATCACTTCATCAATATTGAGGAACGCCACCAGCAAACCGTCAAGGATATGCAAACGGCGCAGCACGCGATCTAAACGGTAGTTCAGACGGCGGCGCACGGTGTCACGACGGAACACTAACCATTCAGACAGGATCTCCAGCAGGTTTTTCACCGCCGGACGGTTATCCAGGCCGATCATATTGAGGTTGATGCGGTAGCTTTTTTCCAGATCGGTGGTGGCGAACAGGTGGTTCATGACCTGCTCAAGATCGACGCGATTGGATCGCGGCACGATCACCAGCCGGGTGGGGTTTTCGTGATCGGATTCGTCACGAAGATCCTCTACCATCGGCAGCTTTTTGTTGCGCATCTGGTTGGCGATCTGCTCCAGCACGCGCGCACCGGATACCTGATGCGGCAGCGCGGTGATCACCACTTCGCCGTCTTCTTTTTTCCACACCGCGCGCTGACGCACCGAACCGCGTCCGTTCTGATAGATTTTGCGAATCTCGTCACGAGGCGTGATGATCTCGGCTTCAGTCGGGAAATCCGGGCCCTGCACGATTTCCAGCAGCGCATCCAGGCTGGTTTTCGGATCGTCAATCAGGGCGATAGCGGCCTGCGCCACTTCACGCAGGTTGTGCGGCGGAATATCCGTTGCCATGCCCACGGCGATGCCGGTGGTGCCGTTTAACAGGATGTTCGGCAGCCGCGCCGGCAGCATCTTGGGCTCCTGCATCGTGCCGTCAAAGTTCGGCACCCAGTCAGCCGTGCCCTGCCCCAGCTCGCCCAGCAGCACTTCGGCATACTTCGACAGGCGCGACTCGGTATAACGCATGGCGGCGAAAGATTTAGGATCGTCCGGCGCGCCCCAGTTTCCCTGGCCATCGACCAGCGGATAGCGGTAGGAGAACGGCTGTGCCATCAGTACCATGGCTTCATAGCAGGCACTGTCGCCATGAGGATGGTATTTACCCAGCACGTCACCGACGGTACGTGCGGATTTTTTAAACTTGGCGGTGGCGTTCAGCCCCAGCTCTGACATGGCATAGACAATGCGGCGCTGCACGGGCTTTAAACCGTCGCCAATATAAGGCAGCGCGCGGTCCATGATGACGTACATGGAGTAATTTAAGTACGCATTCTCAGTAAACGTATGCAGGGCAAGACGCTCTGCACCATCCTGCGTCAATTCGCTCATTAAGTCCTCATCCTCACATCGTGACCCGCAACGGCGGATCACCCGGCGGTTGTTTGGCGAGGATAGTACCTTATTCGTGGGTGTTAGTCACAGGCCAGACGCAGTCAGGCCTGGGGTTTTTTCCCGGTTGACCGATCGCCGAAAATCCACCTCAGGACAAAATGCCGAATGTCTTATTTCTAATAGTTTGTGACCGCGCTCGCAATTAATTACGGGCGACGTTATAGCGTATTAATCCTGTCCCGTTTCGGGGACAACATTTAGTATTGTTGATTCGCCTTCCACGCCCTACATTCAATTTTAACGCTGTTACACACTTTTATTTTTTTCCAGGTTGGATTTAACGAATTGCCACTTAAGCACCGCTAACGAAATAATAGACAGGTGACTGAATGCAGAATCTGACTTCACGACAACACCGGTTACTGAAATTACTGCTGCAGGCGGGTACGCCGCTGGCTTTAACGCAATTAGCCCAGCAGTTAACCGTTTCTGAAAAAAGTATTTATCGCGATTTGCAAAGCCTGGAAATCTGGCTGGGCGCCTGGCAGGCACAGCTGATCAAGCTGCCCGGTCGCAGCGTGATACTGCAAACCGAGGATATCGCGCAACGCCTGCGATTACAGCAGCATCTGGCCAGTGAAGAGAACTGGTCTGAAGGTTTAAGCAACAATGCACGCCGGGTAAAAATTCTGTCACAGCTGCTGAGGGATGCGCCGCGTGAAACCTCCATCAGTAAGTTATCTGAACGCTATTTCATTAGTCACGCTTCTATCGTCAACGATTTAAAGGTCATTGAAGAGTGGCTACAACCGCTGGCGCTGGCGCTGGTCAGAAGTCAGAGCGGTACGCATGTCGAAGGCAGTGAGCAGGCATTACGTCAGGCGATGGTATCGCTGATTAACGATGTTATGCAGCATAACGGTGGCAGTAACACGGCGCTACCGCGGCTGGACCCGAGCAGTTACCAGGCGCTGATCCACTATTTTGGCGAGGAGGATGTGGCGTTTGTGCAGACCTTACTGCAGCAGATGGAGCAGCAGCTTGGCTATCCTCTGAGCGATGCGTACTACATCAATCTGTCCACCCACATCCTGATTATGATCCACCGCATGTCGCAGGGTAAGGCTTTATCTCTGCCCTTAGCGCTGAGCGCTCAGGAAATGGATAATCGCATTCTGAAGATTGCCCGCCAAATGGTGCGACAGGTTGAACAACGTTTAGACCAGTCAGTGCCGGCGGATGAAGTCGGATTTATTTATCAGTATATTATTTCGTCGGGCATTGTAGTTGAAGAACGCGGCAGCGATATGTTGCCGCAATATCAATTATCGAATGAAGCGTCGCGTAATATTACGGTTGAATTAATTCGCTGCTTCTCAGAACTGATTCAACAGGACCTCACTGCCGATCCTTTATTATTTGAAGGTTTACTTTTCCATATTAAGCCATTACTTAACCGGCTGAAATATCATATTAGCATTCGTAATCCATTGCTCGATGATATTAAAACGGAGCTGAGTGAAATTTTTACGCTGACTCAGCGGGCCATGCAGCTTACCGCCGCGCGTTTTCATTACGGGTCGATTGCGGACGACGAAGTGGGCTATTTATGTGTCCATTTTCAGGCCGCGCTGGAACGGCAAATCGCCCATAAACGCATTTTGCTGGTCTGTTCCAGCGGCGTCGGCACCTCGCATCTCCTGAAGAGCCGTATTCTGCGCGCGTTCCCGGACTGGATTATTGCGGGCGTCATTTCGGCCAGTAACCTCGGCGATTTTTGCCAACAGGAGCCGGTTGATCTGGTGATCTCGACTATTCACCTCGACACCTCGCTGTTTCCTACCGTGTATGTGACCGCGTTTTTCAATGACGACGATATTCGCCGTGTGACTGACGCCATGATTGGCAGCCAACTGCCGAAGGCCGTTAACAGCGCCCTGGCAGAACATTAACTGAATGAGGTCTGACTGATGGATATTTCTCGCATTCTTACGCCACGCCGCGTCAATCTCAACCTGCAAGCCAGCAGTAAAGAGGAGGCCATCATTGAACTGACCGATTTGCTGTTCAGTGACGGTGCGATTAGCGATAAACAGGCCTTTATCAAGGATGTCTGGCTACGCGAGGCAGAGGGTTCGACAGGGTTTGAAAATCACATTGCCATTCCCCACGGGAAATCGTCAGCCGTGAAGCAGACCACGTTAGCCATTGGGCGCAGCCAGCAGGATATTCCCTGGGAAACGCTGGATGGCAGCCAGGTGCGCTGCATCATCCTGTTTGCCGTTCGCCTTGAAGATCAAAATACCCCCCATATTCGCCTGCTGTCCCAGGTGGCCAGTGCGCTGGCCGATGATGAGGTGATTGCGCAGTTGCTGGTGGAAAACGACCCCAGCGAAATCATTCGGCTGTTCAGTCAGTACGCCGAAACCGACCTCTGTTAATCCTACACGTCCGAGGTAGACCATGAACATTGTCTGTGTTGCCGCCTGCACGGCGGGTATCGCGCATACCTACATTGCGCGCGAAAAACTGATCAAGGGAGCCCATGCCCTTGGTCACACCATCCACGTGGAAACGCAGGGCACCATTGGTACTGAAAACGCCCTCGATACGGAAACCATCGCCGCCGCCGATGTCGTCATTCTGGCGGTGGATGTCAAGATCAACGGTGAGGAACGCTTTCGCGGCAAACCGATCGTCAGGGTGAAAACTGAAGTGGTGATCAAGTCGCCGATTAAGTTTCTGGAAAAAGTGGCGGATTCACTGGCGCGTGCCTGAGGAGATCCACAATGAACGATAACAAAAGACAGTACGGACAGGAGATCAAAGGTCATCTGTTGACGGGGATCTCCTGGATGATCCCGCTGATTGTCGCCGCCGGGATCTGCATCGCGCTGGGCCAGGTCATCGGTGGTCCGGACGTAGGCAAACATCCCGGCACGATTGCCTGGATGCTGAACCAGATGGGCGGCTGGGGCATGGGATTGATCGTGCCGTTGATTAGCGCCGCCATCGCCTACTCGATTGCCGACAGGCCGGGCTTTGCGCCTGGCTTAATCGTGGGCTTTATCTGCGGCCAGATCGGCACGGGTTTTATCGGCGGCATCCTTGGCGGCTTCCTGGTGGGTTATACGGTGATTCTGTTGCGCCGCAGCATTCGGCTGCCGCAATCGATGCAGGGCCTGATGCCGATCATGGTGTTACCGGTGCTGAGCACCATTATCGCCGGGCTTTTGATGATGACCTTCATCGGCCAGCCCATCGTCTGGTTGCAGAAGGCGCTGATTGCGCTGTTGGAATCCATGCAGGGCGGTTCGAAGTTCGTTATGGGCGCCATTCTGGGGGCGATGGCCACCTTCGACTTTGGCGGGCCGGTCAATAAAACCATGTCGCTGTTCGCGGATGGCATGCTGGTCGACGGCATTTACGGACCGGAAGCGGTCAAATTTGTCGGTTCGATGATCCCGCCCTTTGGTATCACCCTTTCCTGGCTGTTAACCCGCCATAAGTACACCCGCGCGGAAAAAGAGGCGCTGAAGGCGGCCTTTCCCATGGGGATCTGCATGATCACTGAAGGTGTGATCCCGATTGCCGCCCGCGATCTGCTTCGTGTCGTCGGCAGCTGTGTGGTGGCTTCCGCCGTCGCCGGCGGGCTGATTATGGTCTGGGGCGTCGAAGCGCCCGTGCCTCACGGCGGCATGTTCGTGGTGCCTCTCTTCACCAAACCCTGGCTGTTCTGCCTGGCGCTCGGTATCGGCAGCACGATCTGTGGCGTGATGCTATCGCTGCTGAAAAAGCCGGTGACCGAAGCCGACGAAGAGTTTGACGACGTGGAAGACCACAGCGTTCGCGACGACGACATTAAATTCACACTGGAATAAGGAGTGCGTATGTACGCGGCAATGAACGACCTGATCGCACGGGCTGCCCGTAATCAGTATGCGGTACTGGCCATCAACTGTTTCAATCTGGAGAGCGCACGTGCGGCAGTGAAGGCGGCGGAGGAGCAACGCGCGCCCCTGATCCTGAATGTTTATCAGGGTCACAGCCGCCATTTCCCGCCCGCTGTCGCCGTGCCGTTGGTTGAGGCGCTGGCAGCGAATGCCAGCGTGCCGATCGCGCTGGCGCTTGACCACGGAAAAGCCTTTCCGCTGATTGGACAGGCCTTTCGGGCCGGGTTTACCGGACTGATGATCGATGCCTCCTCCGAGCCGCTGGCAGAAAATATTCGCCAGACGGCAAAAGTGGTCGAGATGGCGCATACCGCCGGGGTTTGTGTGGAGGGCGAACTGGGGCATATCGCCGATGCCCCAACCTATGCGCTGGCAGACGCTGCGGTGAAAATGACCCAGGTGGCGGACGTGGTGCCCTTTCTGCAACAGACGGGCATCGATCTGTTAGCGGTGTCGGTTGGGACCGCGCACGGGCTCTATCCCGCTGGCGTCAAACCGCAAATCGACTTTGAGCGTCTGGCTGCGCTGCATGGGGTTTCGCCGGTTCCCCTGGCGCTGCACGGCGGCAGCGGCACGCCAGCCGACGATATTCGACGCGTCAGCCAGCACGGCGTCGCCAAGATTAACGTTGGCGCGGCGGTCTTTGATGCAGGCAAGCAGGCGCTCCATCAGGCGCTTAAGCAGCATCCCGCTGCTGAGCTGCCTGATCTGCTGGCGCTGATGGAGGCCGCCTGCTGCGAAGTCGTACATGACTATCTGAGCTGTTCCGGCTCCGCTAATCAGATCTGATTTTTTTCTGCTGTAACCCGGTGCGCGTCTCTGAACGTCAGCGCAGGGCATCCCTTTGTCGTAAAACAAGCTGAGGAAGATTTAACATGTTGATTTCAATGAAAGAGATGTTAAGCCCCACCCGCCAACACCGCTTTGCTATAGGCGCATTTAACGTGGCCGACAGCTGTTTTATCCGCGCGGTGGTGGAAGAAGCCGAAGCCACACAAACTCCGGCCATTATCTCTATTCACCCCAGCGAACTGGCGTTCGTGACGGATGCGTTTTTTGGCTATGTTCGGGAGCGCACCCTGAAAAGTACCGTGCCCTTTACCCTGCATCTGGATCATGGTGCTTCGGTTGCCCACGTGTTGCGCGCTATTCAGTGTGGCTTTACATCGGTCATGATTGACGGCTCGCTGCTGCCCTATGAAGAAAACGTGGCGCTGACCAAAGAGGTAGTGAAGCTGGCGCACGCGGTGGGCGTATCTGTCGAGGGCGAACTGGGGACCATTGGCGATACCGGCACCTCGGTAGAGGGCGGCGTCAGTAAAGTGATTTACACCGATCCCGCGCAGGCGGAAGACTTTGTGCAGCGCACCGGCGTGGATACCTTAGCGGTGGCAATAGGCACGGCGCACGGTATCTATCCCAAAGATATGAAGCCCGAACTGCAAATGCATATTCTGCGCGATATCTCTCAGCGCGTGTCCATTCCGCTGGTCTTGCACGGCGGTTCGGCGAATCCCGATGCCGAAGTGGCGGAGGCGGTTACGCTGGGCGTCGGTAAAATCAATATCTCCAGCGATATGAAATATGCCTATTTCCAAAAGGTGCGCGAAGTCTTAACCCGCGAAACCTGGTGGGATCCAAACGTGATTTATCCTGAAGCGATTGAGGCGGCCAAGGCGGTCATTCGCTACAAAATGAACTTGTTTGGCGGACTGGGAAAAGCCTCGCTGTATTGAGTACTGAAGGGTAAAAATGTGTGGTTGGTGTTCCGTGCGGTTCCCACCGCCACGGTATCGGATCTGACGTCCTCGCGCCGCTAACGCGGTGCCTTCGCGGCGTTCGTCAGCCTGACGAACCAGCGGAGACGGTACTTCCTGTACCGGCTCCGCTTTTTGCCCGCGTCCTGCGGGCAAATTCTGGCTTCCTCGCTCTGCTCAGCGCTGCGAATTGTCTGTTCCGCTCCCGTGGCGGTGGGCACAGTGACGCATGTGCGCCATTTCGGACGGCTATCTGCAGTTTTGAAGCCCGGCGTTAACACATCAGGTAAACCCCCTGCTTTCGCCTTACTTCATCACACCCATCCACTGCTGGGCGATCTGCGCATATTCCCCGGTCGCGGTGCTCAGGTGCAGCCACTGATCGACATACTGCTTCCAGCTCATATCATCACGCGGAATCATGTAAGCTTTTTCACCGTACTGCAGCGGTTTATCCGGGTTGAGCGCACACAGGGAAGGAAAGCGTTTTTGCTGATACAGCGCCTCTGAGGCATCGGTGATCATCACATCGGCTTTATTGTCCACCAGCTGCTGGAAGATGGTCACATTATCGTGAAACAGCGTTAACGCAGCCTGAGGTAAGTGGCTGTGAACAAACGCCTCGTTCGTGCCCCCTGCTGGCTCAACCAGACGCACGCTGGGCTGGTTCATCTGTTCGACCGTCTGGTACTTCGCCTTATCGGCGCATCGCACCAGCGGAATTTTACCGTCCACGCCTAACGGCTGCGCAAACCAGGCCGTTTGCTGGCGCTTCAGCGTGACCGATACGCCACCCAAGGCGATATCGCACTGCTTCGCGATAAAGTCCTGCATCAGGGTTTTCCAGGTGGTGGGTACCCATTGCACCTTCGCCCCCAGTGACGCGGCCAGGGATTCAGCCATGCTGATATCCAGCCCTTCATAGCTGCCATCCGGTTTCAGGAAGCTGTAAGGTTTGTAGTCCCCGGTAGTACAGACTTTCAGAGTTTTGGTGTTAAGAACGCTGTCCAGACGCGACTGGGCCTGCGCGCCGCCAGCCACCAGCAGTAACGTGATTACGAGTGTTTTTTTCATCATTGTATTTTTTTCGGCAGTGAGTTTGCGCTGGTATGGTGACATAACCTCGGGGGTTATTGCGCTATTCGCAAAAGTGTTGTGATCATTCTCGCATTTTTCTCCCGCCCGCCACGGCCTAAGCTACCCCCCATTGACGCATACGGGAGACAAGCTTAATGAGTAACATTTTAATTATCGATGGCGGTAAAACCTTCGCCCATTCGAAAGGCGAGCTGAATCATACGCTGACCGAGGTGGCCGCCAGCCAGCTGCGTGATCTGGGTCATGAGGTCACGATCACCGTTGCCGACCACGCGTATGTTGTGGCCGATGAGGTGCAAAAATATCTCGACAGTGACGTGGTGATTTATCAAATGCCGGGCTGGTGGATGGGTGAACCCTGGACCGTGAAACGTTACATCGACGAGGTTTTCACCGACGGCCACGGTAAGCTGTATGCCAGCGATGGCCGCACCCGTGCCGACGGCGCAAAAAAATATGGTTCAGGCGGACTGATTCAGGGCAAAAAATATATGCTGTCCCTGACCTGGAACGCACCACTGGAGGCCTTTACCGACCCTGAACAGTTCTTTGAAGGCGTGGGCGTTGACGGACTGTATCTGCATTTCCATAAGGCGAATCAGTTCCTGGGCATGGAAGCATTGCCGACCTTTATCTGCAACGACGTGATGAAACAGCCGGATGTTCCACGTGATATTGCACGTTATCGCACGCATCTCAGCAAAATTTTTGCTTAAATAGCGTTTCACCCAGAAAGAGGAAACGTAAATGTTAACCGTCGTTGCTGAAATTTGTGTTAAGCCGGGCTGTCGTCAGAAAGTGCTGGATGCGTTTCACCAGGTGATCCCTACCGTGCTGGAAGAAGAAGGCTGCCATCAGTACAGCCCTCTGGTCGATCACCAGGCGCAGGTGCCCTGGAAACACAATTCACCTGATTCGATTTTTATGCTGGAGCAGTGGGAAACCCTGCGCCATCTTGATCAGCATCAGCAGATGCCGCATATGGAAGCCCATCGTACGGCGATTAAAGACTATGTGACTGACGTGAAAATTCTGGTGCTGGAGCCGGGTAAATAATCCTGGCGGAACACGCACAAAAAAAAGCCCCATTCAGGGGCTTTTTCCATCAGGCTGCGGATTACACTTCAATATCCGCTTTATCGCCTTTTTCCTGCAGCCAGTTACGACGATCTTCGGATCGCTTTTTCGCCAGCAGCATATCCATTACCCGCAAAGTCTGTTCAATGTCATCGTCACTGACGGTGAGCTGCACCAGACGGCGCGTGTTGGGATCGAGCGTGGTTTCGCGCAGCTGCAGCGGGTTCATTTCACCCAGCCCTTTAAAGCGCTGCACGTTTGGCTTGCCCTTCTTGCGCTTCAGCTGCTCCAGTACGCCCTCTTTCTCGTCTTCATCCAGCGCGTAATACACTTCTTTGCCCAGATCGATGCGATACAGCGGCGGCATGGCGACATAGACGTGGCCATTTTTTACCAGGGTGCGGAAGTGCTTCACAAACAGCGCACACAGCAATGTGGCGATGTGCAGCCCATCCGAGTCCGCATCAGCAAGGATACAGATTTTGCCGTAGCGCAGCTGTGAGAGATCTTCGCTATCGGGATCGATACCGATCGCCACCGAAATATCGTGCACCTCCTGCGAGGCCAGCACTTCATCGGACGAGACTTCCCACGTATTGAGGATCTTACCTTTAAGCGGCATGATCGCCTGATATTCGCGATCGCGCGCCTGCTTCGCCGATCCGCCCGCCGAATCCCCTTCCACCAGGAAGAGTTCGGTTTTATTCAGATCCTGCGCGGTGCAATCTGCCAGCTTACCCGGTAGTGCCGGGCCGCTGGTCAGTTTTTTACGCACCACTTTTTTGGCCGCGCGCATACGGCGCTGGGCGCTGGAGATCGCCAGTTCCGCCAGCTGTTCTGCCGCCTGCACGTTCTGATTCAGCCACAGGCTAAAGGCATCTTTTACTACGGCAGACACAAAGGCGGCGCACTGGCGCGAGGATAAACGCTCTTTTGTCTGGCCTGCAAACTGCGGATCCTGCATTTTTACTGACAGCACATAGGCGCAGCGATCCCAGATATCCTCTGCGGACAGTTTGACGCCGCGCGGCAGAATATTGCGGTATTCACAAAACTCACGCATGGCATCCAGCAATCCCTGACGCAGACCGTTGACATGGGTACCGCCCTGCATGGTGGGAATCAGGTTCACATAGCTTTCGGTCAGCAGCTCACCGCCTTCCGGCAGCCACAGTAATGCCCAGTCCACCGCTTCGATATCACCGGCAAAGGTTCCGACGAAGGGCTTCTCTGGCAGGGTTGGCAGGCCGTTGACGGCTTCGCACAGGTAATCTGTCAGACCATCTTCGTAGCACCAGCGCTGTTCGGTATTGTTCAGCTTGTCTTTGAAGACAATTTCCACCCCTGGACACAGCACGGCTTTCGCCTTAAGCAGGTGTGATAAGCGGGACACCGAGAAGCGCGGACTGTCAAAGAAGTGCTCATCCGGCCAGAAATGGACGCTGGTGCCGGTGTTGCGCTTCGCAACCGTGCCCGTGACGGTCAGATCCTGCACTTTTTCACCGTTTTCGAAGGCGATACTGTAGATCTCACCATTACGTCGCACGTTGACTTCAACACGCTTAGAGAGGGCATTGACCACCGAAATGCCGACGCCGTGCAGGCCACCGGAAAACTGGTAGTTTTTATTAGAGAATTTCCCCCCCGCGTGCAGCCGGCACAGGATGAGCTCAACGGCCGGGACGCCTTCTTCCGGATGGATATCCACCGGCATGCCGCGTCCGTCGTCAGTCACTTCTAACGACTGATCGGCATGTAAAATCACTTCTACGCGCCTGGCATGGCCCGCCAGTGCCTCATCGACACTGTTATCAATCACTTCCTGACCCAAGTGGTTAGGGCGCGTCGTATCGGTATACATTCCCGGGCGACGGCGAACCGGCTCAAGGCCAGTCAGGACCTCAATGTCACCCGCATTATAGCTTGATTGACTCATGGTAACTGTCTGATTAGAAGAAGAAAATGGTTGCGATTTCCGCGTTACTCAAGCGTGATTCAGGCCCAGAAAGTCCAGAATTTGCGGGAAATGGCGTTCGAATCCAGTAAATGCATGATTTCCGCCCTCTTCCACCGTATGACGGCACGCGCTGTAGTAGTCGAGCGCCTGGCGGTAATCGAGCACTTCATCGCCGGTTTGTTGCAGCAACCACAACAAATCAGGTGCTTCCAGCGGTTCAATCTGCATCACTTTCAGATCGTAAATGTGGCGAGACTCTAACACATATTGCTGACCGGTGTAGGGATTCTGATTCTCCCCTAAAAAATCCACCAGCAACTCGAACGGCCGCACGGCAGGGTTGACGACCACTGCAGGCAACATAAAGCACTGGGACAGCCACGTCGCGTAGTAACCGCCCAGCGAGGAGCCCACCAGGCCCATTTCACGCCCGCTGTGACTTAACACGATGTCTTCCAGCATCGCCGCGGCCTCGGCCGGAAAAGTGGGAAGCTGCGGCACAATCATCTCTATGTCGGGATGATTGTGACTCAGCCACTGTTTGAACAGCGTCGCTTTCTCTGAGCGCGGGGAGCTGTTAAAGCCGTGCAGGTAAAGCAGCGCCTTCATCCGTCAGTATCCTTCGGCATCAAGATCGGGGCAAAACGCCTGAGTGCTGAGCCGGTTCACTTCTGTATCAAGCTGACCGTCATTGTGCAGCGTAAACCAGCGCCAGCCTGGCGCAAGGGTATCAATGGTAAAGCTGGTGCAGTGCGGTTTGAACTGCACGCAGGTGGAAGGCGTGGCCAGCACGCGGCGACCGTGCCACGCCACATCCATTTCCTGATGGATATGGCCGCACACCAGTGTCTTTGCCAGCGGATAGTGCTGTAACACGGCATCAAGCTGATGGGGATTGCGCAAACTGTGTTGATCAAGCCAGGTGCAGCCTGAAGCAAGCGGATGGTGGTGCAGCAGCACCAGCGTATGACGCAGGGGAAAGCGCGCGAGGGCGTTATCAAGCCAGTCGAGCTGATAGTCGCTTAACATGCCATGAGGCACGCCGAAGACCTGACTGTCCAGCAGCACGACCTGCCAGTGTTCGCCCACCAGCACATGCTTATGCGCGTTGATGCCGGCCCTGGCCAGCGTATCCACCATTGCGGGCTGGAAATCATGATTACCCGGCAGCCAGACACAGGGTTTTGGCAGGCGCGAAATGCCCTCAACAAAATGCTGATAGGCTTCGACCGAGTGATCCTGAGAGAGATCGCCGGTGGCCACAATGAGATCATAGTCGCGCTGTTGTGCGATGATCGCGTCCAGCACGGCGTCATAACTCGACCAGGTATTCACTCCCAGCAGCGATTCGTGTTTTCCTGCGAACAAATGCGTGTCCGTCACTTGCAGAATCCGCACCCCAGATTCTGTTGCCGCAGGAAGAGTTAGCAGGCTATCCAAAGCGTTTCCTTCGTCTCTACGCCGTTCAATGCATTATACGTATCAGCAAGCCGGTACTGCCATGGCGCCATGCGTCAGACAGTAGCGTAACCAGTCAGCGAGGAACTGATTGATTTGATGCTTTTCATCACGCTGATTCATCTTTTTATTCGGGTAATCATAACGCGCTTTAAACCGATAGATCTGCTGTGTTGAACACACTTCAGCGACCATGGCGTCATGATACAGCCTGACAGACATGGAAGGCAGGCTCCAGTAACTCACCGCCGGTGCCGTCTGGCGAATTTCAACCAGAGTAGTGTAACGTGTTGATTCTTCTATTGTTAACTGATAGCGGGCGCCGCTCACCTGATAGCTAACCGATGCGCCTGCCTCGTCATCGCGCGGGAGCAGACGGCGTAACTGGGCGAAATTGGTTTCGCACAGCCGCATCATCTCGGGGAAATCAGGGATATAGCGCTGTTTCATTTTTGCGTCCACTCTTCTCGAAGTTCTTTATGGTGCAGTGCCAGCCATTGCAAGGCGATGACAGATGCCGCGTTATCAATAATCCCCTGTTCCACCCAGTGGTAAGCCTGTTCACGGCTTACGACATGCACAAGAATATCCTCATTCTCTTCCTCCAGGCCATGGCATCCTGTTGCCAGGCCGGCATCCACTTCTCCCACCATAACTGATAAACGTTCGCTGGTGCCGCCCGGGCTGGCAAGATAGTTCAACACGGGCTTCACCCGGCCAACGGTCAGACCGGCTTCTTCTGATGCTTCACGGCGTCCCACCTGTTCCGGAGTTTCACCGGGTTCAATAATGCCCGCAATCATTTCCAGCAGCCAGGGCGTTGGGCTGCAGTCGAAGGCCGGAATGCGGATCTGCTCAATCAGCACCACTTCATCACGGATGGGATCATAAGGTAGCAGGACGGCAGCATGGCCGCGCTCAAAAACTTCACGCGTCACTTCTCCGCTCATGCCGCCTTTAAACAGACGATGGCGAAAACGGTAGCGAACGATGGAAAAAAAACCGTCGTAGGCCGTTTCACGTGCAATAATTTCTACATCATTTTTTGTGAAAGTCACAGGTGATGTTTTATTGTCCTTCATCGTTTGGTTCCTTTTGCAGATTGGGATGACACAGATAAAACACAAGCCCGGGCACTATCTAAACAGTCATTACATAGTTATTTACCTGAAACACGCAAATATGGCACGTTCAGCCACCTTATCTCACAGTTGCCCTCTGCTAGAATCTGCGATAATTTTTGGCTTACCGGCGGCACTATCATTGCGATTTGCTGCAACAAAAGGAATGCAAATGAAAAAACTGCTCCCATTATTTATTGGGCTGAGCCTGGGCGGTTTCAGCGTCGCCAGTCAGGCAGAAAACCTGCTTCAGGTTTACCAACAAGCGCGTTTAAGCAACCCGGACCTGCGGAGCTCCGCTGCCACTCGCGATGCTGCGTTTGAGAAAATCAACGAAGCGCGCAGCCCTTTATTACCACAACTGGGTTTGGGTGCAGATTACAGCTATGCAAATGGCTATCGTGATAGTAGCGGTATTCATTCCAACACGACCAGTGGCACACTGCAATTGACGCAAACCATTTTCGACATGTCAAAATGGCGCGCGCTGACCCTGCAGGAAAAAACCGCAGGTATTCAGGACGTCACCTATCAGGTTGCCCAGCAGGATTTGATTCTGAATACCGCGACGGCCTATTTCAACGTGCTGAAAGCCATTGATACGCTTTCTTACGTCGAAGCACAGAAGATGTCCATCTACCGCGAGCTGGATCAAACCACTCAGCGCTTTAACGTGGGCCTGGTGGCCATTACCGACGTGCAGAACGCCCGCGCCCAGTATGACAGCGTGCTGGCCAATGAAGTCACGGCGCGTAACAATCTGGATAACTCGGTGGAGTCTTTGCGTCAGATCACCGGCATGGACTATCTGGCACTGGCCTCACTGAACATCGATCGCTTTAAAACCACCAAACCTGATGACGTTAACGCGCTGCTCAAGCAGGCAGAAAGCCGTAACCTTAATCTGCTTTCTGCCCGTCTGAATCAGGATTTAGCTCGTGAACAGATTCGTTCTGCGGAATCAGGCCACCTGCCAACGCTCGATCTGACCGCGTCTACCGGTCTGTCTAACAGCAAATACGGCGGAAGCCGCGCGGAACAGAGTGCAAACTCAACAGACTCGATTACAGGAAACAGTAAAGTCGGCCTGAGCTTCACGCTTCCGCTTTACAGCGGTGGCAGCGTGACCTCACAGGTGAAGCAGGCGCAATATAACTTTGTCAGCGCCAGCGAACAGCTGGAAGCGGCTCACCGCTCTGCGGTTCAGACGGTCCGTTCTTCTTACAACAACGTGAATGCGTCCGCGAGCAGCATTGCGGCGTACAAGCAAGCCGTGGTCTCTGCGCAGAGTTCATTAGACGCCATGGAAGCCGGTTATCAGGTCGGTACGCGTACCATCGTTGACGTGTTGAACGCCACCTCAACCCTGTATAACGCGAAACAGCAGTTGTCCGATGCACGTTACAGCTATCTGATTAATCAGCTAAATATCAGCTATGCGCTGGGCACGCTGAACGAGCAGAGTCTGGGCATTCTCAACAGCCAGTTAGGCAAAGAGATCTCCACCTCACCGGAAACCGTTCAGCCCCAGAACGTTCAGCAGGTACTGGGTGAAGATCACATCGCGAGTTCTTCTGAAACCGCGACGGCGCCAGTGCGCCCGGCCGCCCATAAAAGCAGCCGTAACCCTTTCGCTAACTGATCGCCCTGCGGGCCGCTTTGCGGCCCGCTTCTCTTAAAAACGTATAACTAAGTAAAGATCCCCGTCCTGCCTGGCCGTTAGCTTCATTTCTCGCCACTCATCCCCTATTCTATGCGCTACCTTTGGGCACAGGATATTTATAATGAAACGGACTAAAACGATCCGCTATGCCGCCTTTCGTAAGAGCTGGCAAGCAAGACACTTAACGCCTGTTGCTATCGCTGTATCAGCGGTATTTATGCTGGCAGGCTGTGAACAAAACGACGAAACCGTCTCGCTCTATCAGAACGCCGATGATTGTACGAAAGCCAATCCCGGCCAGAGTGCGCAATGCACCACCGCGTTTAACAACGCCAAAAAGGAAGCGGAACGCACCGCACCGAAATACGCCACACGTGAAGACTGCGTGGCAGAATTTGGTGAAAACCAGTGTCAGCAGGCGCCTGCACAGGCTGGCGTGGGCAGCACTAATGCCGAGTCGCAGCAAAGCGGCAGCTTCTGGATGCCGCTGATGGCGGGCTATATGATGGGCCGCATGATGGGCGGCGGCGCGGGTTTTGCGCAGCAGCCGCTGTTCTCACCTAAAACGCCAAACAGCCCGGCTAACGGTCAGTTCGTTGATGCGTCCGGCCGTAACTATGGTAACGCCACCTCCGGTAAAACCATGACGGTTCCTAAAACCGCCATGGCGCCTAAACCGACCACCACCTCAACGATTACGCGGGGTGGCTTTGGTGAAACGGTCGCGAAGCAAAACAGCATGCAGCGTAGCAGCAGCGCGTCCGGCACCTCCAGCCGTTCGCTGGGAGGCTAACCCCGCTTATGCAACGCATCGCGATTTCAGAGCGCCCGGGCTGGCGGGAAAAAGCCACGGAGTTTGGTTTTCGTTTTCACACCATGCACGGTGAGCCCTACTGGTGTGAAGAGGCTTACTATCAGTTCACGCTGGCGCAGATTGATTATCTTGAGGACGTCACCGCCGAGCTTCATCAGATGTGCCTGCAGGTCGTGGAAAAAGTGGTGAACAGCGAAGCGCTGCTCACCAAATTTCGCATTCCTAAGCATACCTGGGACTTCGTGCGTGATTCATGGCAACAGCGTCAGCCCTCGCTTTATTCGCGTCTCGACCTCGCATGGGACGGCAAAAGCGATGCCAAACTGCTGGAGAACAACGCCGACACGCCGACGTCGCTGTATGAGGCGGCGTTTTTCCAGTGGCTGTGGCTCGAAGACCAGCTCAATGCCGGTCAGCTGCCGCAGGGCAGCGATCAATTCAACAGCCTGCAAGAGAAACTCATTGAACGCTTTACGGTGCTTCATCAGCAACAGGGGTTTAACTGGCTGCATTTCGCCTGCTGTCGTGATACCGATGAAGATCGTGGGACGGTGCAATACTTGCAGGACTGCGCCACGGAAGCCGGACTGCCGAGCGAATTTCTCTACATTGATGAGATAGGGCTGGGGGAAAAGGGCCAGTTTACTGACGCCCAGGATCAGGTCATCAGTAATCTGTTCAAGCTTTATCCGTGGGAATTCATGCTGCGCGAGATGTTTTCTACCAAACTGGCCGATGCGGGCGTACGCTGGCTGGAGCCGGCATGGAAGAGCATCCTGTCAAACAAAGCGTTGCTGCCTCTGCTGTGGGAGATGTTCCCTAATCACCCTAACCTGTTGCCCGCCTGGTTTGCCGAAGACGATGTGCCACCGATGGAGAAATACGTAGTTAAGCCACTGTTCTCGCGCGAAGGGGCCAACATTCGTATTGTGGAAAACGGCAAAGAGATCGCCCGTGTGGACGGTCCTTACGGCGAAGAAGGCATGATCGTCCAGCAGTTCCATCCGCTGCCGAAATTTGGCGACAGCTATACCCTGATTGGTAGCTGGTTGATTGACGATCAGCCTGCGGGCATCGGCCTGCGCGAAGATCGCGACCTGATCACCCAGGATCTTTCGCGTTTCTATCCGCACGCGTTTATCGAGTAGCGCTTTCCTCCAGGCCAGTACGCTGGCCTGGTTTCCCGCTAGCCGACCTGTACCGACAGCATACTGATTGCGCCCATTTCCATACCTTCAACAGGTACGGTTACGGCCTCACCTGGCTGACGGGACCCCAGCACGTACAGCAACGGCAGGAAGTGCTCCGGCGTGGGATTGGCGAGTGCAGCATCCGGATGCTGCATAAAATTCACCAACGGATGAGAATCTGCTCCGGCGTCAACCGCCAGATTATCGCGCACATAGTTGTTGAATCCGGTCGCCCAGTCATAAGCGTTTCCGCCGCCCCACAGCACCTTACGCAGGTTGTGTACCACATTGCCGCTGGCGACGATCATCACGCCGCGATCGCGCAAGGCAGACAGTTTTTGCCCTATTTCAAAATGCCAGGCCGCAGGCTTACCGCTGTCGATACTAAGCTGGACGACCGGAATATCCGCCTCAGGATACATTTTAATGAGTACGCCCCACGAGCCGTGATCGAATCCCCATGCATGATCCTGATGAACCGGCACGGGCGATAAAATCTCAACAATTTCATTTGCCAGTTCAGGCGAACCCGGTGCGGGATAGCGGGTATCAAAAAGCGCCTGCGGAAAACCGCCAAAGTCATGAATGGTGCGCGGGTTTTCCATCGCTGTGACCGCCGTTCCCTGGGTATACCAGTGAGCCGAAATGGCCAGGATGGCCCGCGGTCGTGGCAGCGTGGCACCGGCTTTACGCCAGGCTTCGGTGTAACGGTTTTCTTCTAACGCATTCATCGGGCTGCCGTGTCCCAAAAACAGTGCTGGCATACGTAACTGGCTCATAGCGATCCTTAATGTGTTCACTCTATGAGCACTACGATACGCTGTTTGCAGGGGTTATCACGCGGATAAGCATGATGTTCTCTGTCAGGAAATTTGAACGAAAGAGATGGGTCAGATAAGCAGGATGGATGGGGGAAGAGGTAAAGCAATCAGGCCAGTATTTCTGGCCTGACAGTAAGCCGCTTAGCTGGCCTGACGCGTTTCGTGCTCGCGACGATAGGCAACCAGATCTTCGATCGTCACGACCGGCATCGCATGCTGTTTAGCGAACAGGATCACTTCAGGCGCATGCGCCATAGAGCCGTCGTCGTTGGTCAGTTCACACAGGACGCCTGCAGGTTTAAAGCCCGCCAGCGTGACCAGATCGATGGTCGCTTCAGTATGACCGCCGCGGGTCAGAACACCACCATCATGGGCACGCAGGGGAAAAACGTGGCCCGGACGGTTCAGATCTTCGGGTTTGGCGTTATCGGCAATCGCCGTGCGAATGGTAGTGATGCGATCCTGCGCGGATACGCCGGTGGTGACGCCCTTCGCCGCTTCGATGGTCACGGTAAACCCTGTGCCATAGGCGCTGGTGTTGTTTTCCACCATCATCGGTAATGCCAGCTGCTGGCGGCGTTCTTCGGTCAGGCAGAGACACACGATACCGCTGCCGTGGCGAATGGTGAGAGCCATCTGCTCGACGGTCATGGTTTCGGCAGCGAAAATCATATCGCCTTCGTTTTCACGATCTTCATCGTCGAGCACCATCACACCGCGTCCTTCACGGAGTGCGGCGATAGCACGTTCTACACGCTGTTTCGGCGTGCCAAATTCAGAAAGTAGAGTCTGATTCATGGTAATAAAACCTTTTAAATGTATTGGGTTACCAGAATCAGGGCAAGCTTAGGAGTGACGCCGTATAGACGTAGCAATGACGCAAAACAGACATAATGCCTGACAGATGTCGTTACCCTCTCCCATCCGGACTTTAACCGTCGGCCCCGGAATTTCACCGGATCTGCTGACCTTCACCATCACAGTGAAGCGCTCGCGGGCTGTCAGCCTGGGCTGATTTACCGCCGGTGGGGAATTTCGCCCCGCCCTGAGAATAAGCGTTTTAACTATAACGCTTCCTATTCGGGGCGGCAATCCACAAAGCCATTATTGCTTTAGCATTTTTTGCGCTAAGGATTTCAGGTTTAACCTTTTCAATTCAGGCATTACACTTAAGTGACTCTAGCGTTGGTACAATGCTGCCATAGCAACCCGTAACCAGGAAACCATCATGATCGACACGAAAAAAATTGAACAAATGGCCCGTCAGGTTCATGACGCGCTGCCGAAGGGAGTTCGTGAATTTGGCGATGATGTCGAGAAGAAAATCCGGCAGACGCTGCAGGCACAAATGACCCGCATGGATCTGGTCAACCGTGAAGAGTTTGATGTCCAGACTCAGGTTTTACTGCGTACGCGTGAAAAACTGGCGGCGCTGGAACAGCGTCTCGCTCAGCTGGAAAGCAAGAGTTCAGCGTCTGCCGCGCCCGCTGCCACCAGCACACCTGGCCCGGCACCGGCCATCGTGCCAGCCGCACATCCTGCTGACAAACCGGCTAAATAAAGGGCGGGCGGGAGCCCGGGCTCCCGCCGCCATGACTCAGTCGCCGCGAATGGTTTTGATGATATTGGTGGTCGAGATGCCATCTTCAAAGTTCAGCACCCGCACGTCACCGCCATTGGCCCAGACTTCCTGGCTGCCCGCGATATCTTCCGGTTTGTAATCCCCGCCTTTTACCAACAGATCGGGCAATACGCTGGCGATTAAGCGCTGTGGCGTGTCTTCTTCAAACAGCACGACCCAGTCCACCGCTTCCAGCGCACCCAGCACGATCATACGGTTTTCCTGCGGGTTCACCGGACGGCTGTCGCCTTTGAGGCGTTTGGTGGACGCATCGCTGTTTACCGCGACAATCAGGCGATCGCCCAGCTTGCGCGCGTTGGCAAGGTAGGAAACATGGCCGGCATGCAGAATGTCGAAGACGCCGTTGGTCATCACCACTTTTTCGCCGCGCTGACGCGCCATGGCGACGGCCTCTTTCAGCTCGGATTCAGTCATGATGCCAAAACCGCGCTCTGGACGCGCACGAATGGCGTTTTCCAGCTCCACGATGCTGACGGTTGATGTCCCCAACTTCCCAACCACCACGCCTGCAGCGGCGTTAGCCAGAAAACAGGCTTCTTCCAGCGAATCCCCTGCGGCTAAAGCAGCGGCCAGCACGCCAATGACGGTATCCCCGGCGCCGGTCACGTCAAACACTTCCTGCGCCTGGGTCGGCAAATGCAGGGGCGCTTTACCCGGCTGCAGCAGCGACATGCCGTTTTCAGACCGCGTGACCAGCAGGGCGGAAAGGTCGCAGTCGGCGATCAGCTTCATGCCACGTTCCACAATCTCATTCTCTGTCTTGCATTTGCCCACCACGGCTTCGAACTCAGACAGATTAGGCGTCAGCAGCGTCGCCCCGCGGTAGCGCGCAAAATCCGTGCCTTTCGGATCGATCAACACCGGTACATTCGCCTCGCGTGCCAGCGCGATCATCTGCTGAACGCTGTCCAGTGCGCCTTTGCCGTAATCCGACAGCACCACCGCACCGCTACGGGACAGTGACTGGCGCATTTTTTCGTGCATCGGGGCGGCGTCCACCTGCTCAAATCCCTCTTCGAAGTCCAGACGGATGAGCTGTTGGTTGCGAGAGAGGACGCGCAGTTTGGTAATGGTGGGATGGCTTTTTAAGGTGACAAAATCGCAGTCAACACGAACATCCTTCAGCGTTTTACTCAGTACCTGAGCCGCATCGTCTTCTCCGGTCAGTCCGATCAGACGGGAACCCGCCCCCAGCGCAGCAATGTTCATTGCCACGTTAGCGGCGCCGCCTGGGCGTTCTTCAACGGTTTCCACCTTGACCACCGGCACCGGCGCTTCAGGCGAAATACGGCTGGTGGGGCCGTACCAGTAACGATCCAACATGACATCGCCAACGACCAGCACCGAGGCCTGGCCGAACGCGGGCAGAGTAACTTTCATTCCAGACACTCCAGACTGCATTCAAAATAGTGCGCGGATGATAACACAGTTGCGACAGGTGCTATCAGCATCACGCCGTGAGAGAGTGTGGTGACTGTAGCCATCGCTGCCAGCTGGTGTTCACCGACTCTTTTTCCTGCGCAAAGGCGTCAGGTTCAACATGCCCGGGCTGCTCCTGAAGCGCCAGATGATGCAGCGCATCGCGCAGCGTGACATAAGCATGCGTGAGCGCTGCCGCTTCCTCGTCAGACATTTTGTGGTGGATTGCCATCCGTTCAAAAATCCGCACATTGTCTGACCAGCGCGTCAGGTCGGGCTGCTCCGCCGCATAGCGCAGCACCAGGTACTGGGCGATGAATTCAATATCCGTAATGCCGCCTTCGTCTGTTTTGATCTCCCAGCGGCCCTTGTGCTTGTTGCTCAGGTGCGCGCGCATTTTGTCACGCATCTCTCTGACTTCCGTTTGCAACGCTGCCGCATCGCGCGGCAGACAGAGGATCGCACGGCGAATGGCGCTAAAACGCGCGCTCAGATCGGGCTCACCGAACACCACGCGGGCGCGGACCAGCGCCTGATGCTCCCACGTCCAGGCTTCGTTGCGCTGATAGTCGTCGAAGGCTTCAAAAGTACTGACCAGCATGCCAGCCGCGCCCGAAGGCCGCAGTCGCGCATCCACTTCGTACAAAATGCCGGACGACGTACGGGTGCTGAACAGATGCATGATGCGCTGCGCCAGCCGCAGGTAAAACTGCCGTCCGTCTATGCTGCGCTCGCCCTGCGTGACGGCTTCCATCGGGCAGTCGTGCAGGAAAACCAGATCGAGATCGGAGCTGTAGCCCAGTTCCCATCCGCCCAGCTTGCCATAGCCCAATACCGTGAAGCCCCGCTCGTGTTCATGCACAAGGTGTGACGGTCGGCCATAGCGCTGCACCATCATATTCCACGCCTGCTGCACCACCGATTCGATAATGGCCTCGGCCAGCCAGGTTAAGTGATCGCTCACTTTCATCACCGGCAACGTGCACGCAATATCCGCCGCCGCGATGCGTAATAACTGTGCCTGTTTAAACTGGCGTAATGCTTCAAGCTGCTGCTCTTCATCATCCGCAGGAATGCGCATCAGGTACTGACGCAGCTCATCCCGGTAGGCATCCGTAGCGGTTGGCTGATAGAGCGTGGCGGGATCAAGCAGCTCATCCAGTAACAGCGGATAACGTGCCAGCTGGCTGGCCACCATCGGTGAGGCTGCGCAAAGACGAATCAGGTGACGCAACGCGCCGTGATACTCGGTGAGCAGCTCAAGGTAGGTACTGCGGGTCAGAACGCTCAGCAGCAACGGCGCCAGGCGGCTGAAGGTCACCGCGGCATCGCTGCGTGAACAGACTTCACTCAGCAGTTGAGGCATCAGCTGATCCAGCGCCTGACGGCCGCGCGGGCCGATAGTGCGGTGACCGATATCCTGGCGAAACGCTTCCAGCGCCTGATTGAGAGCATGACACTGCGTGGTATCCAGTTGTGGCACCAGCGGGGCCAGCTCAGTGTCTTCCAGGCTGTCGTGCCACAGCATGTTAAAGTCGGCCAGTTCGGGGCGATCGCCCACATCCGGCGTATCCTCACCGATTAACTCATCGAAGATGGCACGCACGGCGGCCATATGCGTTTCCAGCCGGGCGCTCAGCGCAGCCCAGTCATCACAGCCCATCGCCCACGCCAGCCGGGCGCGGGGTAACGCCTCTTCCGGCAGCGTTTGCGTTTGTTCGTCCGCCAGACTTTGCAACAGGTTTTCCAGCCGACGCAGAAACAGATAAGCCGCGCGCAATGCCGCAACCTGCTCGGGTGGCAGTAACGCCAGAGATTCAATAGCAGACAGCGTAGGTATCAAGGCCCGGAGCTGAAGCGAGCGCTCACGTCCACCACGAATCAACTGAAAAACCTGCACGATAAATTCTGTTTCGCGAATCCCGCCCGCGCCCAGCTTGATGTTGTTTTTCAGCCCGCGGCGACGCACTTCACGCGCGATCATCGCTTTCATATTGCGTAACGACTGGATGACGCTGAAATCGATGTAGCGGCGATAAACAAAGGGCCGCAGCATCTGCTGCAGTTCCTGGCTCCAGCGATCCTGCTCATCGCCCATCAGCCGCGCCTTCACCATGGCGTAGCGCTCCCAGTCGCGGCCCTGCTCCTGGTAATAATCTTCCAGGGCGGCAAAGCTCATGACCAGCGGCCCGCTGTCGCCAAACGGGCGCAGGCGCATATCGACCCGGTAAACAAAGCCGTCGGCCGTGGGCTGATCGAGTACTTTGATCAGACGCTGGCCCATGCGGGTAAAAAACTGCGCATTGTCGAGTTCGCGGCGACCGCCGCGCGTGGTGCCGTTTTCCGGCCAGGCAAAAATCAGATCGATATCGGAGGAGAAATTCAGCTCGCCGCCGCCCAGCTTGCCCATTCCGAGGATCAGCAGCGGCTGTGGTTCACCCGCGGCATTGCAGGGCGTGCCGAATTCGCGACAGCAGTCCTGATAAACCCAGTGGCGCGCGGCGTCGATCAGCACCTCGGCTAATACGCTCAGCTGCTGCAGCGTCTGCTCTGTCGTGGCAAGCTGCAAGCACTGCATCCAGGCAATGCGAACCAGCATGCGGCGGCGAAACAGGCGCAGCACGCGCATCAGGCTGGCTTCACTGTCCACCGCCGCCATGTCTCTGCCCAGCCACTGCGTATACTGCTGCCACTCGTCGGCCTCGGGCGACTGTGCGGCAATCTCCTGCCACCAGTGCGGATTCTGCTGCAGGTTATCCAGCACAAAGTCGCTGAAGGCCAGACCGGCAAGCTGCGCCTCGCTGAGAGCGGTATCCGCAAGACCGAGCTGTTCAACTGCCCGCGCGGCTTGGGTGCGCAATACGGTGGTTAAGGATGGCAACATGTTCTCTCCCTGATAGCGTGCTGTATGACTTAGCGTGGCGAACCGCTGGTTAACCAAAAGGGTGACTGTTTCATCGCCTGCGCCGTTAACCAGTCCAGGCTGGCGTGCTGCTGTTCCCTGATTGCGCGCTGCAGCTGCTGCCACGGCGCCAGCCAGTCGTGAACGGCATCCGGCGAGTAAGCGCCCGCCAGCAAATGCACCGCCAGCAGCTGTCGATCCAGACGCGTGGCCTTGTCCTGATACTCATTCACCTGATGGACGGTGCTGAAGGTTTCTTTCAGATCGGCATTGATGCGGCCCAGCATGATATCGCCAAAGCGTTTAAAGGAACCGTTGAGCTTAGTTTGCCCCTTTTCATCAATCCACTGCCGCCAGTGCGCCTCGGCTAACCAGTGAGTAAGTGCTAACTGGGTTTCTACCGAGAGAGCCGAAAAACAGAAGCTGTCGGCATCGACATCTTCATTCAGCAGCGTTTCTTCCAGCGTGGTCAGCTTCTGACGCAGCTCGCTACTGGCCTTGCGCGGGACTACCGCCCCAAACAGCGCAAACGCCTGACGCAGAACATCCAGCGCCTCACGAACCGCTTCTCTGGCGCGCTTATTGCCACGCAGCCACACTTCTTCATGATATTGCCAGTGGTGAAGACCTGCCGCCATGGCCGCTGCCATGCCCTCTTCCACCGTGGCTTTCGCCCCGGCTTTTAACAGCGGAAAGGCGGTTACCTCACGCGAGGGATTACCTTTGGCTAACTGATAGCCGCGCGCCGCCTTGCTCAGGCTGCCCATCCGCAGGTCGCCCACGGCCACTAACTGCTGAGCAAAGGTCAGCAACTCGCTGCGCTGGCCACCTTTTAGCTCAAGCTCAACCTCTGACAGAGGTTCGCTCAACTCCCCCGCCGTCACGTCGCCCCGATCGCAGGCAATTTCTATTTCACTACTGCCCGCCGTGACTACCCAGATCTCTCGTTCAAAATGGGTACTGAACAGCGGCTGCAGACGCTGCTGTAGCGCTGCCACATCCGTTCCTTCCGGCCAGATGTCTGCGGGCAGACGGCTGATGTCCAGCGTTGGCTCAGTGAGGTCAACGTTGTATTCACCGCGCTGATGTAGCCCACCCAGCGTTTTGCCGGCGGTTTTCAGCGTCATTTCGTAGCGTTGATCAACGCCCCGAATGCGCAATCCCATATTCCAACGACGTAACTGATTATCGTCGGTTTCAAAATAGATATTGGTCAGCTGACGGGCAGCCTGGTGCTGATGCGGAAACGCCGCCAGCCGTTCTGCCAGTTTCCCGGCAGCATTGGGTTTAGCAATGAACTTAAGTTCGATTTCGATGGTCATATTTTTTTATTCACTAACGCCGCTGGCACTTAAGGATATATTCCCTGCCTGTTTAAGGTTATCTTCTGCTGCATCCACTGAGCTGAAGGTTAGGGTTTTCAGGCGAAGAGTAATGCACAGAAGCCGGACTGTCTCTGCTTTCTTTGTGCTTTCGCTACCCTTTTCGCACTGTCATGAGACCAGGATAGTTCTCATTCAGATTTACGCGAAGCCTCTACAGACTGTGCCGGTAAATTATCTTTAATTTTTAAGCAAAACGAAATCTAATGAAAAAAATCACAATCGCTGGAATCACTTTGCTGGCCCTCAGCACCCTTGCACCTGCTCACGCCGATGAAAAACGTTACGTTTCTGACGAATTATCCACCTGGGTTCGTAGCGGTCCCGGCGACCAGTTTCGCCTGCTGGGCAAGCTGAATGCGGGTGAACAGGTACAGCTGCTGCAGACCAATGATGCCACCAAATATGGCCAGGTACGCGATGCCGAAGGCCGCACCGTCTGGATCCCCCTGTCGCAGCTGAGTGAAAATCCCAGCCTGCGCACCCGGGTACCGCAGCTGGAACAACAGGTTAAAGACCTGACCGCCAAGTTAGCCAATATTGATAACAGCTGGAATCAGCGCACCGCCGAAATGCAGAACAAAGTGGCCAGCAGCGACAGCGTGATCAACGGCTTAAAAGAGCAAAATCAGAAGCTGAAAAACGAACTGATCGTGGCGCAGAAGAAAGTCAGCGCCGCTAACGTTCAGTTGGATGACAAACAGCGTACGATCATCATGCAGTGGTTTATGTATGGTGGCGGCGTGCTAGGCGTCGGCCTGCTGCTGGGGCTACTGTTACCGCACATGGTGCCGCGCCGTAAGAAAAACGATCGCTGGATGAACTAGTTTTACCACCGCTCGCTATCAGGGGATCGTAAGATGCCCCTCTTGGCCTGTCTGCAATATGTCGAATTTGTGCAACAATAGAGTTTGTGCCCGTCTGGATTCAGGTGCCGGAAGCCCACAGACGCGCAGATCACTTATTTATCTCTGGAGTTGTGCGTGAAGACGTTTCTTGTTGGCGGTGCAGTGCGCGATGCGCTGTTGAAGTTGCCGGTTAAAGACAAAGACTGGGTTGTGGTAGGCGCGACCCCGGAAGCCATGCTGGAACAAGGCTACCAGCAGGTCGGCCGCGACTTCCCCGTGTTTCTGCATCCCGACAGCCGGGAAGAGTATGCGCTGGCGCGTACCGAACGGAAGAACGGCAAAGGCTACACCGGGTTCACGACCTGGTCGGCGCCAGACGTCACGCTGGAGCAGGATTTACAGCGCCGCGATTTGACGATTAACGCCATTGCCCGCGACGATCAAGGCGAGCTTTACGATCCCTACCACGGACAGCAGGATATTGCCGACCGGCAGCTGCGCCACGTTTCCGATGCCTTTAGTGAAGATCCCCTGCGCGTCCTGCGCGTCGCGCGTTTTGCCGCGCGCTTCGCCCACCTTAATTTTCGTATTGCCGACGAAACGCAGGCGCTGATGCGACAAATGGCAGAGAGCGGCGAGCTGGCCGATCTCACGGCCGAACGCGTCTGGAAAGAGACGGAAAAAGCCCTGTCCTCCCATAATCCCCAGGTTTACTTCCAGGTACTGCGCGACTGCGGCGCATTGCAGGGACTGTTTCCGGAAATCGATAACCTGTTCGGCGTGCCGGCGCCCGCCCGATGGCACCCGGAAATTGATACCGGGGTTCACACGCTGATGGCGTTAACCCTGTCTGCTGGCCTGTCGGAAGCGATTGACGTGCGCTTTGCGACGCTGTTTCACGATGTCGGTAAAGCCTTAACGCCGGTGGAAAAATGGCCCAGCCATCACGGACATGGCCCGGCAGGCGTTCCGCTGGTCGCCGCGCTGTGTCAACGGCTACGCGTGCCGAATGCGATCCGTGATCTGGCGCTGCTGGTCACGGAGTTTCACGACATGATGCATACCATTGAGCAGCGCCCTGCCGACGCGTTGATTGGCTTATTTGACCGCCTTGACGCCTGGCGCAAACCCGAGCGGGTTAACCAACTGGCGCTGTGCAGCGAAGCGGATGCCCGCGGACGCGGTGGCCTTGCCAACATGCCTTATCCTCAGGGCAACTACCTGCGACGTGCGTTTGCCCTGGCTCAGGCCGTGCCATCTAAGGCGGTCGTGGAGGCGGGATTTAAAGGGATAGAGGTGCGGGAAGAGCTCACGCGACGTCGTATTGAGGCTGTCGAACAGGGCTTAGCGTAACGCGGCCAGTTGCCCGACCGCGTTACCCTGTGGCTTACATGAAAATCATGTACACCGCGCCCGCCACGATAAAGCGGTAGATGGCAAATGACACGAAAGAGATGCGTTTGATCAGCTCCAGGAACACTTTGATGGCCAGCAACGCGACAACGAATGCGGTGATAAAGCCCACCGCAAACATCGGGAAGTCGGCCATCGTCAGGAAGCCGAGGCTTTTATAGATATCCAGCCCTGTCGCCCCGATCATCATCGGTACGGCCAGGATAAACGAGAACTCGGATGCGGCATAGCGGCTCACGCCCATCAGCATCCCGCCTGAAATGGTGGCGCCCGAACGCGAGAAGCCCGGCCACAGCGCCAGACACTGGAAGCAGCCAATCATAAACGCCTGACGATAGGTGATATCATCAATACCTGGCGATTTTGGCTGTTTCGGTTTCAGGAATTCCGCTGCCAGCAGCAGTAAGCCCCCGACCACCAGCGCATACATGACGTTAATCGGATTAAACAACGTTTTAATCTGATCGTGCAGCGCCAGACCAACCACCACCGCAGGGATCATGCCCAACAGGATATGGATCAGGGTTAACCGACCTGTCCCGACACCTTCATGTTTAACTTCACCAAAGTGAATGCCGATCAATCCAAACAAACGCCGCCAGAACATCACGACGACGGCAAGAATGGAACCTAACTGAATGACCACTTCAAAGGTTTCTGCTTTGTCGCCCTCAAAGCCCAGCAGGTGCCCCACTATAATCATGTGCCCGGTAGAAGAGACCGGTAAGAACTCGGTTAACCCTTCTACCACGCCCAGGATTGCAGCTACCCACAGCTGATGAAGATCTGCCATCAATGTATTCCCTCTGTCCGTTTTAAAATCATGAAAAAGGCGCTAGCTGTTGCGCTATCGCCTTAAATCTTATCTGCTTAAGTCTGAGTAAAACCTTAAGCTCAACTGCCGTTTAGTCTGTCGTAACGAAACGGCACGTGCTGAGACAAACAGTAATTTGGTTTGGTTTCATTGTGATGGCAATCACATCGTAATTATTTAGGAATAGTCCCGCGCTCAATTCGCACGCCAACCTGCGCTGCCTGAGCCACCGCGCCCGGTTTTGCTACCCTGATGCGCACGCCAGGTGAATTGAAACGGTTCATCAACAGATCCGCAATTTCTTCCGCTACGCGCTCCACCAACGCAAAACGCTGTCCCGTCAGATGCGACAGAATCGCTTCTGAGACATCGGCATAGCTCAGGCAGTCTTTCACATCGTCGCTGGCGGCGGCCTGACGGTTATCCCACGCCATTTCTACATCGATCACCAGCTTCTGCTGAATTCCCTGCTCCCAGTCGTAAACCCCTATAGTGGTGAAGACGGTGAGTTGTTCTATAAAGACGATATCCATGATGATGCTCTCTGTTTTTGGTCGCGCCGGATACCACTTCCGGCAGATTGTGCGTATTATCCATGGTAGACGTGATCAAAACGACCCCAAAGGAAACGGGACGGTGTTATGAGTGCTTTCGCGCTTGGTATGATTATTTTCGCGTATCTGTGCGGTTCAATTTCCAGTGCGATTCTGGTTTGCAAACTCGCCGGTTTACCCGATCCCCGCACCCACGGTTCAGGCAACCCGGGCGCAACCAACGTACTGCGTATCGGCGGCAAACTGGCGGCTGCGTCTGTGCTGGTGTTCGATATTGTGAAAGGTATGCTGCCCGTGTGGCTGGCCTATCTGTTTCATGTGCCCCCACTTTATCTGGGCTTAACCGCCATTGCTGCCTGTCTGGGCCATATTTATCCGGTGTTTTTTCGCTTTCGTGGCGGGAAAGGCGTGGCGACGGCGTTTGGTGCAATCGCCCCCATTGGCTGGGATCTGACCGGACTCATGACGGGAACGTGGCTGCTGACCGTGCTGCTGAGCGGCTACTCATCGCTTGGCGCGATTGTCAGTGCGCTTATCGCGCCGTTTTATGTCTGGTGGTTTAAGCCACAGTTTACGTTTCCGGTTTCCATGCTCTCCTGCCTGATTTTACTGCGTCATCATGACAACATTCAGCGCCTGTGGCGCGGCCAGGAAAGCAAAATCTGGAAGCGAAAAAAGAAAAAGTAAGCGTAAAAAAAGCCGGTTAACCGGCTTTTTTGATCTCAGATGGCGGGCAGTTCCGACAAGGGCCAGCGCGGCCTGACGCTCACGCCCAGTTCTCCCCGCGTGCCGCCTTTAAGGCGCACCATGCCCGCGTAGGCAATCATGGCCCCGTTATCGGTACAAAATTCAGGACGGGCATAGAACACCTCACCGCCCCGCTTTTGCATCATCACGGCCATCTGTTCACGCAGGGTGCGGTTAGCACTGACGCCGCCCGCAATGACCAGACGTTTAAAACCCGTATGATCCAGCGCGCGTTTGCATTTAATCGCCAGCGTATCGACAACCGCATCTTCAAACGCCCGGGCGATATCGGCGCGGGTTTGCGCGTCATCTTCATTGCCACGAATGGTATTCGCGGCAAAGGTTTTCAAGCCTGAGAAACTAAAATCCAGCCCCGGACGATCCGTCATCGGGCGCGGGAAGGTGAACCGCCCGGCGGTGCCCTGCTGCGCCATTTTCGACAGCATCGGGCCGCCAGGATAATCCAGCCCCAGCAGTTTGGCGGTTTTATCGAAGGCTTCACCTGCGGCATCGTCAATCGACTCGCCCAGCAGTGTGTATTCGCCAATACCGGTGACGCTGATTAACTGCGTATGACCGCCTGAAACCAGCAATGCGACAAACGGGAACGCGGGCGGATTCTCTTCCAGCATCGGTGCCAGCAGATGACCTTCCATATGGTGCACCGGCACCGCAGGTACCTTCCACGCAAAGGCCAGCGCGCGTCCAACCGTTGCGCCCACCAGCAACGCGCCCACCAGGCCCGGTCCGGCGGTATAGGCGACCGCATCAATTTGCTGCGGCGCCAGGTTGGCCTGCTTCAGGGCCGCCTGGATCAGCGGCACCGTTTTGCGCACGTGATCGCGTGATGCCAGTTCCGGCACCACGCCGCCGTAATCGGCATGCAGTTTTACCTGGCTGTACAGTTGGTTAGCCACCAGGCCAGCCTCGTCATCATAGATTGCGATGCCGGTTTCATCGCACGATGTTTCAATACCCAGAATTCGCATTGCTTCACCTCATTCTTGCGGCGCGCAGTTTAGCATAGCCCTTGCACGAAAAGAGGATGCAATCCACGCAAAAAGTCATTTTCTGCTGCCTAAAGAGTGCGCTATACTCCCGCCCCTGGAAAAAACCGGCAGCCGCACAGGCAAACGCTCCTGTTGGTTCTAAATTATCCATGGTGCTTTACAAGCCGACGCGAGTTGGAGTAAAATGCTGCACCATTTTGAAATGTGCTGGCGCCGCAGTCAGCAGCAAAACCGAATTTTATTGAGGTGAGAGTTACATGCCGGTAATTAAAGTACGTGAAAACGAGCCGTTCGACGTAGCACTGCGTCGCTTTAAGCGTTCCTGCGAGAAAGCAGGCGTTCTGGCTGAAGTTCGTCGTCGTGAGTTCTATGAAAAACCAACGACCGAACGTAAGCGCGCTAAAGCATCTGCAGTTAAGCGTCATGCCAAAAAACTGGCTCGCGAAAACGCACGCCGCACTCGTCTGTACTAATTTCCCGGAGGTTCGCCTCCACAGCGTGATAAACGCAGACCGAGTCAAGTAAAAGGCCGTGCTTTCCGAAAGGAAGCGCGGCTTGTTGTCGTTTATGAGCTGAAAAAACGGGGCTTATGGCAGGACGTATTCCACGCGTATTTATCAATGACTTACTTGCCCGCACGGACATCGTGGAGTTAATCGATGCCCGCGTTAAGCTGAAAAAGCAGGGAAAAAATTATCATGCGTGTTGTCCTTTCCATAATGAGAAAACGCCCTCTTTTACCGTAAATGGCGAAAAGCAGTTTTATCACTGCTTTGGTTGCGGCGCTCACGGTAACGCAATCGACTTTCTGATGAACTATGATCGTCTTGAGTTTGTTGAAAGTATTGAAGAGTTAGCCACTTCCCATGGTTTAGACGTACCTTACGAAGCGGGCAATGGGCCAAGCCAGATGGAACGCCATCAGCGCCAGAGCCTGTACCAGCTGATGGAGAACCTGAACGGTTTTTATCAGCAGAGTTTGCAGCAGTCCAGCGCCCAGTCAGCACGCGATTATCTTGAACATCGTGGTCTGAGCGCCGACATCATCAACCATTTTTCGATTGGCTATGCGCCCGCCGGTTGGGACAACGTCCTGAAACGCTTCGGCAAGCAGCCTGAAGATCGTGAATCGTTGATGGAAGCGGGGATGCTGGTCAGTAACGACAAAGGCCGGGTTTATGACCGCTTTCGCGAGCGCGTGATGTTCCCGATTCGCGATAAGCGAGGCCGCGTCATCGGTTTTGGTGGCCGCGTTCTGGGTAATGATACGCCTAAGTATTTGAACTCACCGGAAACGCCGGTTTTTCATAAAGGCCGTCAGCTCTATGGCCTGTATGAAGCGTTAAAAAATCATCCTGAACCTAAGCGCCTGTTAGTAGTAGAAGGCTATATGGATGTGGTTGCCCTGGCGCAATTCGGCGTGGATTACGCGGTTGCGTCACTGGGGACATCAACCACGGCTGAACATATTCAGCTGCTGTTTCGCAGCACGGACAACGTGATCTGCTGTTATGACGGCGATCGGGCCGGGCGTGAGGCAGCATGGCGTGCACTGGAAACCGCATTGCCTTACATGAATGACGGTCGTCAACTACGCTTTATGTTTCTACCCGACGGCGAAGACCCGGATACGCTGGTTCGCCAGGAGGGTAAAGCCGCATTTGAGGCGAGGATGGAGCAGGCGATGCCGCTCTCTTCGTTTCTGTTCGACAGCCTGCTACCTCAGGTAGATTTGAGCTCTCGCGACGGTAAAGCACGTTTAAGTACGTTGGCGTTGCCGCTGATCACACAGATTCCCGGTGAAACACTGCGTATCTATATGCGCCAGGCGCTGGGTAACAAGTTAGGTATTCTGGATGACTCTCAGCTTGAAAAGCTGATGCCAAAGCAGGCCCCGGGCGGAAGCGCACCGGTCGCCCCACCGCTTAAACGCACCACGATGCGCGTTTTAGTGGCGCTGCTGATTCAGAATCCGCAGCTGGCAACCCTGGTGCCGTCACTGGACGGGCTTGCCGAGTCGAAAATTGCCGGTTTACCGTTATTTATTGAATTAGTGACGCGCTGTAATGAGAATCCTGGATTGACCACCGGTCAGCTACTAGAGTTATATCGCGGAACAAATTTTAGCCAGACGCTTGAAACACTGGCCGTCTGGAACCACATGATAGTGGATGAGGAAAGCGAGGAGGTATTTCAGGACTCCCTTGCCAGCGTTTATGACTCGGCGTTGGAAGAGCGACTGGAGTTCCTGATTGCGCGTGAACGTACGCACGGGCTCAGTACCGACGAGCGACGCGAGCTTTGGGCGCTGAGCCAGGCCTTCGCGAAAAAGTAACGCATTATCCGGCCTGCGGCTTTCCCTAAGCGAAGCGGCATGCTGAAAAATTGAGGGGCGAAGCACGTTTTGTTTCTGTTGGCGCGCAGTCACCGGCGCGTACTGATGTACGTGAGGATGACGAGCACTTGGCAGCGGCAAAAATGGCCAGTAAGCCAGCTTCCGCTTTCGGGCCGTCGGCGTCGAAGCAAGTTTTGTCGCTGAAAGCGCGCAGTCACCGGAGCGTACTGATGTACGTGAGGATGACGAGCACTTAGCAGCGGCAAAAATGGCGAGTAAGCCAGGCCCGACATAAAATTTGCGGCTTAAGTGCCGATTACTGATGGGCAAAGCCCAGGCCGCGACGAAGGCAGCGGCGAGAATAAATGCCTTCACTGTTATTGTTGGCACGCTGCCGACCAACACCAATCTAATTAACAGAAGTGTGGATACCGTCTTATGGAGCAAAACCCGCAGTCACAGCTCAAGCTTCTTGTCACCCGTGGTAAGGAGCAAGGCTATCTGACCTATGCTGAGGTCAATGACCATCTGCCGGAAGATATCGTCGACTCCGATCAGATCGAAGACATCATCCAGATGATTAACGACATGGGCATCCAGGTGGTTGAAGAAGCCCCGGACGCCGACGATCTGATGCTGAATGAAAACAGCTCCGATACTGACGAAGATGCCGCGGAAGCTGCCGCTCAGGTATTATCCAGCGTTGAATCTGAAATTGGCCGCACCACTGACCCGGTTCGCATGTACATGCGTGAAATGGGTACCGTTGAACTGCTGACCCGCGAAGGCGAAATCGACATCGCGAAGCGTATCGAAGACGGTATTAACCAGGTTCAGTGTTCCGTTGCTGAATACCCGGAAGCCATTACCTACCTGCTGGATCAGTACGATCGCGTTGAAGCAGGCGAGTCGCGCCTGTCAGATTTAATCACTGGCTTTGTTGATCCTAACGCTGAAGAAGACCTGGCACCGACCGCCACTCACGTGGGTTCTGAGCTGTCTGAAGCCGATCGTAACGACGACGAAGATGACGACGAAGAGAGCGATGACGACAGCTCTGACGACGATAACTCTATCGATCCAGAACTGGCGCGCGAGAAGTTCTCTGACCTGCGCACGCAGTACGAAACCACGCGTGACGTGATCAAAAGCAAAGGACGCAGCCATGCTGCCTCGGTTGCCGAGATCCAGAACCTGTCTGACGTCTTTAAGCAGTTCCGCCTGGTACCGAAGCAGTTCGACTACCTCGTGAACAACATGCGTGAAATGATGGAGCGTGTCCGTACTCAGGAACGTTTGATCATGAAGCTGTGTATTGAAGTGTGCAAAATGCCGAAGAAAAACTTCATTACGCTGTTCACCGGTAACGAGACTAACGAGAGCTGGTTCAAAGCCGCACTGGCCATGAACAAGCCGTGGTCTGAAAAACTGCTGGACGTGCAGGATGACGTGATGCGTTCTCTGCAGAAACTGGCCCAGATTGAAGAAGAAACCGGCCTGACCATCGAGCAGGTGAAAGACATCAACCGTCGTATGTCGATCGGTGAAGCGAAAGCCCGCCGCGCGAAGAAAGAGATGGTTGAAGCTAACCTGCGTCTGGTCATTTCCATCGCGAAGAAATACACCAACCGTGGTCTGCAGTTCCTGGATCTGATTCAGGAAGGTAACATCGGCCTGATGAAAGCGGTTGATAAGTTCGAATACCGTCGCGGCTATAAGTTCTCAACTTATGCCACATGGTGGATTCGTCAGGCGATTACCCGTTCTATCGCTGACCAGGCGCGTACCATCCGTATTCCGGTGCACATGATTGAGACGATCAACAAACTCAACCGTATCTCGCGCCAGATGCTTCAGGAGATGGGCCGCGAGCCGACGCCAGAAGAACTGGCTGAGCGCATGCTGATGCCTGAAGATAAGATCCGCAAGGTGCTGAAGATTGCCAAAGAGCCTATCTCTATGGAGACACCGATTGGTGATGATGAAGATTCACATCTGGGTGATTTTATCGAAGACACCACGCTGGAGCTGCCGCTGGACTCTGCCACCTCTGAGAGCCTGCGTTCTGCCACCCATGACGTGCTGGCTGGCCTGACCGCCCGTGAAGCCAAAGTGCTGCGCATGCGTTTCGGTATCGATATGAACACCGACCACACGTTAGAAGAAGTGGGCAAACAGTTTGACGTTACTCGTGAGCGTATCCGTCAGATTGAAGCGAAAGCCCTGCGTAAACTGCGCCATCCGAGCCGCTCGGAAGTGCTGCGTAGCTTCCTCGACGACTAAGTCAGTTAAAACCCCGGTTCGCCGGGGTTTTTTATATCTGCCGCCCTGCCCTTTTCCCGCAAACCGCCAGCATTAAGGCCGCAGCTGTAGCGCATCGTACATCTGACGATATAGCGCCACCATCTCTTCCAGCGACGCACGATTTAACCCACTCGGATTCGGCAGCACCCAGACCTGGGTTTTCCCCATATAAATCGGCTGCTCGCCCCACTCCACCTTGCTCTGCCGAAACGCGCGTTTAAAGGCATCCTTACCCAGGATAGCCAGCGCAGCAGGTTGGTAACGTATCACCTTATCCATCAGCCGCTGACCGCCATCGCGTAGCTCATCACCACCCAGTTCATTCGCCTGGATGGTCGGACGCTCGACCAGCATCGTGATACCGCAGCCGGTCTCCAGTAAGCGCTGCTCCTCTTCCGGCTTCAACTGCTGCTCGGTAAACCCTGCCAGATGAATCACCTTCCAGAAGCGGTTGCCGGGATGGGCAAAATGGTAGCCGGTGTGCGCCGTCGACTGACCGGGATTGATACCGCAAAACAGCACGTTCAGATCCGTTGCAATGATATCGGTGATGTTGTGTTCGCTCATGGGGCTCCTGGCTTTGCGCTGCGCCTTACAGCCGCTCACGCATCCTTATTCGTCATAATCTTGCCACTGATTAAAGCGCATTTGCCGGTTAACGTCCTGGCCTGAGTGGGTTTTTTTTATTGTTAAGCGGGGAAAGACATTTAAGGATAACAGCGTCAGTTGCACCGCCGCCCATCAGCCAGAGATTTTCGTCTGTTTTATCATAGTTATCAGCAAGTAAAACATTGCTGCTTATTTCAGCAACCAGCCGAACAACGCTGGATTGCCCTGGACAGATACTTTATAATCCCCGCTCCATTGGCCCCTTAGCTCAGTGGTTAGAGCAGGCGACTCATAATCGCTTGGTCGCTGGTTCAAACCCAGCAGGGGCCACCAGATTTAGTGATGAAAATCATGCAGTTAAGCCACCTTAAAAGGGTGGCTTTTTTGTTTTCAGAATTCGTCATTGGTCGTAAAATACCAGATATAGATCTTCTCAAACGGCCGAGACGGCAAAATGATTCGCCGCGAGTTTGCGATGAAGGGCTAAGCATAGTCCTTTGAAAAGTTCGCAAAATAGCAGGCTTAGGACAAGCCCTGGCTGGGAGAGAAGGCAGATAAGCAGCAAACCATAATGGCTTTTGCCTGCGAGGCAATGGGAAACCCACTCGCAACCGAGTTTAACGCAAAAATTTTTGCGTCTTATCGTGAGCAGCGATTAAGCGGCAAAATTACTCGCTCCAACCGAGTAAAGATAGTTACACCTCGCACAGTAAATTTAGAGCTGGCGTATTTCAGAGCAATGTTTAACGAGTTGCGTCGGTTAGATGAATGGACCGCGCCTAATCCGCTTGAGAATGTACGCGAGTTTAAGATCAGTGAATCAGAGATGGCATATCTCACCATTGAGGAAATTAGAACTCTCCTTACCGAATGTGAGAAGAGCCGATCCAAAGACCTGACAACCATTGTGAAAATCTGCCTGGCAACTGGAGCACGATGGAGTGAGGCAGAAGGCTTAAAGGGGAACCAAATTCGTGCCGGCCAGATCATATTTGTAAAAACTAAAGGCAAGAAAAATCGAGCGGTGCCGATAACAGATAAACTACTGGCAGAACTACCTCTTAGCCGCAAAGCGCAGCCCCTGTTCACGCCCTGTTATTCTGCTTTCAGGAAAGCGATACAACGGGCCGGCATCGAAACGCCACCAGGACAGTTGACGCACGTGCTTCGTCACACCTTTGCGTCACACTTTATGATGAATGGTGGCAATATTCTGGTGCTTCAGCGAATACTAGGACATACAGATATAAAGGTAACGATGCGGTATGCACATTTTGCGCCGGATCACTTATCTGAAGCACTAAGGTATAACCCCTTGCAATCCGCAGAATTATAATCAGTAGTCAAGAACACCTATAACTAGTCCGTTCTTGAAATTGAGAGTTCCCTCAACGTTTAGATTTTGATGCGCATTATAAAAACGATCATCTGAAATTATAGTAACCCCACTTTCATCTTTGCGATGAAGAGCGTTAATAGGCACACTCATTCTAACCTCTACATTTTCGCCTTCAGAATTAATATCTCTCGAAATGTATTCAAAATCTTGATTGACAATTTCAACTAATAAATCATTAGTTACACCAACAAAAAGCAAACTTGTTGAGTCAACAAAAAAACATCTACCACCATATCCTCCTTTTGTGTCTCCATCATAATAGGCATTAAAAAAATACGTTGGTCTATTACCAGAATCATAATTAAAAGAACCTCTTGAATTTGGTTTTAATTTTATATCTTCCGTATAGTCAAAGCTTTCATTTAAAAGCTGTGAAAGTCTTTTATCAATAACCTCAATCAATTCTGACTCTGGTGCAATTATATTTAAAATACGAAGATAATATTGAAGCCTACTAAAAACCCTTAAAAAGACAACGTCAAATTCATCATCATTACCAGGTGGGTCGACTAAATAACAACACACTTCATTTTGATCTATAGTAGCGATAGTCCCGTAGTTGTAATTACCATTTATTACAGATTTTACGTTTTTTTTCTTGCATATATCATTATATGGTTTTGATATTGCCAATTTAATTGCTGACGTTCCTTTCGTCTCAAGCTGTACTAACCCAGAAGCTGATATTGCTAAGCTGAAATCAAGTGTCTTATTCCTATTGGATTCTGGTATAACATCCCAGTCAGCATTTGTTATCCCATAGAAATGAGAAATAATTAACATTCCAATAGATTCACCTATATTATCAGTCACCCCACGAGGAAGTGCCCTTCTGTATCTTTTCTGAATAGTTGAATTTGAAACAACAATATGTAATGATAACAAATCTTCCATTGATTTAACTTTTGTAGCAAACTCAGCCTGCGTTATCCCATACCCTTTGTTATAAAAAAGAGTGTATAAAACAAAGTCCGCACCTTTTATGTTACATCCATTTTTGATAACGCGTCTAATTTCATCTGTTACTTTTTTAGGGTAATTTGCTTTATTTAAAAGCTTTAATCTATGCGGTAAATTATAAAACTTAACTTTAATCAACAAATTGCTTTCAATGATACCTTGCATTTGACTCATTGGGTCCCTCCAAAGAATGTTTAATAGTTTAATTCAATTAGCTTTAATCTTTAGCATGATTTCATGAGTATTGTAAAATGCTGATTACAGCTTCCCTACAAACAGTGGCAGCAAAGTGGCAGCAGAGCGCAACGCTATTCAACGCTTTCTGTCGCTATTCGGTCTAAAGAAAAGATAAAAATCAGTAACTTACTGATTTAACTCACTTCAAAATGGGACTCATAATCGCTTGTTCGCTTCCTTAAGTCTAACGAAAATGAAGCTTGTAAGGTTAGCCAAAATTTCAAAATGACTTGCTGAGGTAACATTCAATTTTTTTCGCTTACATCGATAAACAGGTTGCAGCAAAATACGATATTACTGCGAGCCATTTAAAAATGGTAGATATAAGTCCTGCATTTAAAATTAAACCCACTTACTATATCTTATATAAAAACAAGCAACGATACCGACCCAGGCAAAGACAAACCCCATTGGGTAAAATGGAACAAATAACACAATAAAATAAGCGCCAACAGCACTGGCTATAATCGGTATAAGATAGAAAAAAGATTGCATTAACCATACAATAAAAGCTTCATTTACTCAAACTCCATCAAAGCCTCAGCTATTTTATCAAAGTTGTAATGGCCACATTAAAAAATTCACAATAGCGAAATTTAGCTTTTTCCATTTACCACACATATAATTAACTCAACATTTCACCCACAAATTTATCCCTTCGGCTCAATTCCCCTTGCCTTTAACGCCTCCCTAGCCAGATTCTTCAACCAGTTTGCTAAACTAATTCCTTCTTCAGTTGCAACCGCATCGAGCTGTTTTTTCAAGGCGGGATCAATGCGCATTTGAAATTGTGGGGACTTGCCTCGACCTTTTGGTTTTTTTTCACGCATTATGATTGACATGTATTGACCTATTCCCTCATTTTAATCCTTTAAAAGACCACACTAACATGAGGACTTTTATGAGAGCAACGCCCCGGCAGTGATGCAACACATACCGGAGCGTTTAACCACAACGTTCACTCTTTAGGAAACAACGCTATGGCTAACACCGATAGTAACACAACTGCCCATCATCAAATCTTGGACATTCAGCCAGTTATCGGATCTGCGATCTCAAACCTCTTGAAAACGCCGCTCGGCACCACGCACGATCTCTTTCAGGTGCTGGATACGTGCGTGCGCTATGTCGATGCCCTGGTGGAATGTAACGAGCTCGCAGCTCGCATGGCGCTATGCGGTCGCCTGCTTGCTGCACTGGAAGTCCTGAGGGTTCTGTTGGACCAGCCACTGCCAGAACACCTGATTGAGCGCCTCACGCTGGAGAAAGGTGATGACAAAGCCTGTCGCACCAAGGATTTGATAGACTCGGAAGAGATGCGGCAATATTGCAGCGCGTTAACGTTAGTATTGCTGAATCAGCAGGCCCCGGCAGACTTGCAAAAACATATCACGGGCTTGTTATTCCAGATGGTTAACATCATGGCTGATGACTTAACCGCGCCGCGCTTTTTGCGAACAGAGTCGGGGCTGGTGATGATAGAGAGCAAATTTACACATATCGTTCACTGATTTTGGACCCTTCCCTTCTTCCGCAGGGAAGAAGGGAATTCGCATGCAAAATTTAAAATCTCACTGTTGACTCACTCTCAGTGCCAAAATGCTTTATAGCCCTGAGTTTTCTTCTGCCGAAAATACCGCCACGATTCATCTCCATTCACTGGACATATATTTTGTCGTGCTGACACTCCTGGAATCTTTTCATTCCCGTACAGTTATTGCCACTGTCCCCAAGGGTCCGCGCGCCCTACCCGCCGTACAGTTATTAACAGAACTCCCAGAGGGCGCTGTCGCCCCCTTAAACGTCAACGGCGCGCTGGCCTTCAGCCTCATCTCCCAGCGATCCCATCCAGGCCGCAGCCATAAAAAAACCCGCTTTCGCGGGTTGGGCTTACAGCAGCTGCGGTGACGGATTATTGCTGCCTTTTGCCATCATCGGCACCGTATTGATCTGCGCCGGTTCGACGATAATCCCGGACACGCTCTCCAGGGTTTTAAAGGTACAACTGCAGTTAATGTTCTGGCACTGGTGATAACGTTCCTTCGTCTCTTTCGAAACGTAGCGACTGCTTTTCGTATGGGCGGCGGTCTGACATTTTGGGCAATGCATCATGGTGGTTCTCCTCTCTGGCATACAACAACATTAGCCAAAGACTAAACAAAAAGCAACTTAAATTAGACTTAATCTAACCAACCTGTTTTTCCACTAAGACGTAATCCACGTTTTCAACCATCAGCTCCAGGTTCAACAAGGTGGTAAATCCACTTTTATCGATGGTATGCACGATATTGGTAATCAGCCATTTTTGATTATCGATGACCGATTTAAAGCCCTGGGCTTTGACCGGCGTTTCAGGAATCAGCTTTGCAGCGCCCAGTGCCAGTAGGATCTTCAACGTAGCCCGGTTACGTTGCAGATCCTGCCACTTCGCTTTAGCCGCCTCCTCTGCTTCCTCCTGGCTACTGAAGTGCGTATTCAGTACATACAGCTTCTTATTGCTGCCAAAAACATAGGTTTTTCCCGGGTCTTGTTGCCCGATTGTGGGGATATTTTTGGCCGCCGGATGGACAGGGTTCACCGCCGGTGTTGCTGGCGGTATCGTGTTGACGGTTATCCCTTTCTGCTGCGCCTTTTTCTGATCGTACCATTTTGCTTCAACGCCACTGTAATCGTCGCGCTTAAACAATTTGTACTCATACTTATCGCCATCCTGTCGGTTCAGATTCAGGAGTGGAATCGGCTTTCCGCTCACGGTCACGCCCTGCCCGGGGGGAAAGAACAGTAGCGTCTTATCTTTTATTGCCGCCACCGCGCCAACCAGCATAGCCAGCCGGGTAATGAACGTGCCGTCCGTTTCCTGCGTCTGATCGATATGCTTAATCTTTTTTTTGGCTATCTCCGGCCGCACGTCGGAGGTAAGTCCGTTACGTTTCGCGATTTTGTCCACAACCTCGCCAACCGTCATGTCTGGATATGAATCAGTGATTTTAACATCGAGCGAGCCGCTAAAATCGGCGCTTCGGGCGACAACCGTTATCGTGTCCGGCGCGCCTTGGTAGGTGACCTGATCAATGATGTAGGAGCCCTTATCTGCAAGCGGCTGCCCCTTCCAGCCTATCTCTAAGACCACTTTTGCGCCAAAGGGCGGCATGACCAACTGGCCGTCACTGTCGTCGAGCACCAGGTCCAGCTGATCGACCTCCAGGCCGCGGTTGTCCGTCAACTTCAGAGAAATCAGCCGTGGGCGAATATCTTCCGTTTTATCCTTCGTCTCAATTTTGATAGTAAAGTCCGGCGTAGGCGCAACGCGCAGGGGCACCGGAATCGGGACGATATCGCTCATCTCAGCGCCCTCCATTCAGCGCAGAAGTGGCGCTGTTGATGACAGAGCCGACCCGTTGCGCTGCGTCGCTGGCCCGGTTTTGCAGTTCTTCCGCCTGCCTTTTTAAGTCCCCGAACATACTGGTTAGTGAATCGTCTACCCGCATCAGGTTGAGGGTAAAGCCTATCTTGCGCGCGCTGCCGTCGCTGTAGAACTCCGTATGCGTGGCCGAGAAATCCGTCACAACAAACATGCCGTAAATAATGCCATTGCCGCCAATCAGCGGCCACGCCAGCCCTTCATCGGCCATGGCCTTCAGCGCCAGCAGCGTGACATTGCCGCCGGTGATTTCAGGCCGGAGCTCGCCAGACAGCTTGATTTTATCGTCGCCGCCGCCCAAAAACTGGGTCGACTCACGACGCCCCACGCGGCTGTTTTTTGCCCAGCGATAGGTAATGTCATGCTGTAAATTGTCGAAGGGAAGGGTTTGCCGTACAAACGGCATCATGCCTAATATCATCATCATGGTTAATTAATCCAGACTAAACATGGAGTTATAGCTATGGTCAGACGTGGGCCATGGCGATGCAGTGGAATACTGCGCAACGGCCTGTCCAATCGCCTGAGGCTCACCTGTCGCATAGATATTGTTGGTGACCGTGTGCTGACGGTTATCCACGTTTGAATTGTTAACCGAGGGCAAAGGCTGATTGAGCGTGCTGTTCAGGCTGGCGCGCGATGCGGCCGGACGGGCATCCGCGTTATCCTCATCCTCTTCATCCTGCTCACGCATTTTGGGCGGAGGCAGCTTGTCTTTCACCTTGTCAGATTTCTCATCGATGATGCCAAGCTTGCCCAGCACCCAGTCAATGCCGCCTCGCAGCTGATTCAGGGCTTCACCGGGTAATTTGAGTGCTGTCGCCAGCATATTGCCGAAGCGCTGTCCCATCTCACCTGCCGAGGCCAGTTCCTGCTGAGAAAACTTCACGGGTTCCAGCAGCTTTGAGAACCAGGCCCCCAGCTCGGACACTTTATTGCTGAACCACTCAAATACCGGCTTCAGCGGCGCGAACGCGTCGCTTATCGGCCCCATCGCCGCACTGAAGCCCTGAGCGATGCCGCTGATAAAGGCGCTAATCGGTTCCCAGTACTGATAAACCAGCATGGCCCCCGCCGCGATAGCGGCACCAAGCACCACCACCGGCAGCGTGATCGCTCCCAGCGTGGCCGTAATGGCGCCGCCGATGATGGCAAATGCACCGCCCAGCAGCTCCACGCCCGCCATAATGGTGCTCAGCCCGCTAATGACCGGCCAGGCAATGTTCCCGACGCTGGCCAGGGAATCCACCAAGGTCAGCCCACCGGCCGCCAGCGTCAGCAGGCTGTCAGAAAGTTGAGGATTGATATTCATGACGCCGGTCAGAACGGACTGAACGGATAAGCCGTCCTGACTGATAGCTTGCAGGTTAGTATCCACAGAGGCATCTGCTGCAGGCGGCTGGGCTGCGGGCGACTGAGACAGCTGATCCAGCCGGCCACTGGCCGCGCCCTTCATCAATGCTGCGGCAGGTGCGGCGCCCTGTTCACCAAAGATGGCCTGCAGATAAGTGGCCTGCTGGGCAGCGTCGAGCTTGTTTTTCTCAAACGCCGCCTGCACCTGGCTGAGCACCGCGAAAATGGGCTGACTGTTGCCCTGGTCGTCAGCGGTTTGCACATTCAACGCTTTAAGCGCGCTATCTGCGCTGGCATCAGGCGCCTGAACGTGCGTTAACATCGCACTGGCGCCGGCGCCTGCCTGGCTGCCCGTTATACCGTTTTCCGCCAGCACGCCCATCATGGCCGCAGTCTGGCCAACACTCAGTCCCGCCTGTTTTGCCACCGGGCCGACACTGGCCATCGCCTTATTGAGTTCTGTGATATTGCCCGCGCCCTGCCCGTCAACGCGTCCCTTGCCGTCTTTCGCGTCACTGGGTGACAGGTAATCGATAACTTTGCGGCCCTTCTCGACAAAGTCTTTGGCCTTCGAACTGGCGCTTTGTACGTTATCTGCCAGCGCCATGCCCGCACGGTAACGTTCACGGGTGCGGTTGAGCTTGTCCTGGCGCTGATTTAGCAGATTCATGGACTCACCCTGCGCATTGAGGGTGGATGTCGTGCGCTCTGTTTGTTGATTCAGCTTCTGGCGCTCGCTGCTCAACCGGCGCGTGGAAATTCCCGCCTCGTTCAGGGACTGGCGCTGATCCTGCACTGACTGACGCAGTTGAAGGTTTTTTTGCTGCAGCGCGTTAGCCGACTGACGCAGCTTATCCAGCGCCTGGGTTTGTTCCGCGGTAGGGTTTTGGGTGTTTTTAAGTTGAATGGCAAGTGCCGCTGCTTCTGCCCGGGTATTTTTAAGATTTTGTTGGGTCAGCGTCAGTTCTTTGCGGGTTTCACGGAACCCTTCAATCTGCGCGGATTTGGCGTTGAGCTCGTCCAGGCGATCCTGCGTTTCCTGGATATCCGCAGACAGCTTTTCGGTTTCTTTACGTACGGCATTGAACGGGCGCGTAGCCCGATCAACCGCTTCCAGCAGCACTTGCAGCTTGAGCGTGTTACTCATCTGAGGTTACTCCACTGCGGATCATCACTCTATGCCGCCAGTCGAGTAACTCTTCCAGCGACATGGGATACATTTCTGAGGGTGGCCAGTGAAAAACGCTGGCAATATCGGCCATCAGGTCATTGACCGTCAGATCGCGGGGCCAGCTTACGCGGCCGATTTCGCTGACAAAAAACCAATCACCTTGCCGCCCAGGGCAATCAGGTCAACTGGGTCCAGTGCGTTGCACTCTGCTTTGGTCAGCGATGGCATGGTGATGCGGGGCAGCACCATCAACAGGGCATCCACATCGGACGAGGCCAGATCAGCCAGCCGCACACCGCGCAGCGCGCCGGCGGTCGGTTTCACCAGCTCAACCTGAGCGATCACCACATCGCCACGTGAAATCGGGCTTTCCAGCACCACCAGGTTTTCTTTCAGTTCTGGCTTATCAAGCTGTTCCATTTTTTCTCCATCCCAATCAAGAGGGGCCAGCGCAGGACGCGCCGGCCGTTGTTATTACACCAGGCCGAGGTTTTTACGGCGCTGTTCCAGACGATCGACGCCGTTGACCTTCTCCACCATGTTGACGGTGTCGATTTCGATCAGCTCTTTGCCATTCCAAGTCAGTTTGAAATAGGTGTTTTTACTGGTGATTTTGGTTTCGGTGTTTTCGCCCTGTTTGGCTTCACCGAAGTCAAAGGACTGGTGCTTACCGCGTACTTCGATTTCCACGGCGATTTCTTCGCCGGTGTCATCACGCTGATAAGAACCGGTGAAACGCAACGGTACGTTCGCCATCGCGCCCCACTGGCTTAATACCAGCTCATCCATCCCGCCCAGCGTCCACTCCATATCGAGTGCCGCATCGTCCAGGCCGTTATCAATGAATGCCGCACCGTTCATACCGCCAGCACGGTAGGTATCCAGCTTGCGTGACAGCTTCGGCAGCGTAACTGCGGTGACGATGCCCTGATAGCTGTTTGAATCGTTGAAGAGGTTCAACCCCTTGAGTTTACGTGGCAGTGCCATTTATCCGGCTCCTTAGCTGTTTACGGATGCGGCGAAGTTCGCCAGATAGGTATCGGTGATGCGCTGACGCAGGGTCAGATCTTCCAGCGGCGGCACCGGCGTGTAGTCGTAATCGATAAACAGTTTGCCCGCCTTCAGGCTCTCTTTATCGTTGGCGCTTTCGTCGTACCAGCAGTTGGCGCCCAGCAGATAACCGGCGCTGACCAGCTCACGGAACTTGGCATTGATACCGGCGATGATTTCGCGTACCAGTACTGGCGTCAGCGGTTTGTCGTTGGCCCACATGTGCGCTTCCGCCATGGTATCGGCCAGCACCTGCGCTGAACGGGTGTAGTTTTCAAAGGCAAAAAGTGGATCGTCACTGCAGGTGCGGTTGCCCCAGAAACGGAAACCGTCCTTGCGAATCAGCGTGGTCACACATTTTTCGTTCAGCAGATCGGCATCGGTGCCGGTCTGTTGCAGATCCCAGAAAACATCTGCAGAGATACCCGTCACGCCATTGACGCCCACGTTAGACAGGGTTTTATGCCAGCCGGTGTCGTTGTCAATTTTGGCGCGCAGGCCCAGCGCACGTGCGGTGGCATAAGCCATTTCAGATTTATTGGTTGCCGTGTTCCAGGCAATAAAATCTGGCCAGATCACCATCAGCTCGCGCTGGCTGAAGTTTTCGCGGTACTTCATGGCGTCAGAGATGGTTTTACTGTTCCAGGCGGACACGTAGGCAAAGCCACGCAGCTGCTGGGCAATGCTGGCCAGCGCTGTCGCCACTTCCAGCGAATCCAGACCCGGCACGCCAAGAATGCGCGGTTTAACACCCAGCTGCGTTTGCGCGCTGAGCAGCGCCTTCATGCCGGTGTATTTACCGTTCGCATCCGTCGAGCCAATCAGGTTAGAGGTGGTTTCAGCCTGGCTCGCGCCTTCTGCAACGCGAACCACGACGGTTACCGGCTTCGCCTGGTCAGCAATCGCCTGCAGCGCGGCCGCTAAGGTGCCTTTGGTACCGGCTTTACCGATAGCTGCCTGCACGTTGGTCAGCAGAACAGGTGTGTTAAGAGGAAATGCCGTTGCATCAGCATCTTCTGCGGTGCAGATCATGCCAACAATGGCGGTTGAAACTGTTGAAATGGTGCGTGTACCGTCATTGACTTCGACGACGCGGACACCGTGATGAAAATCAGACATCTGTAGCACTCCGTGTTGTGGGTGTGCTCAGAGTGTCAGGTCAGTGAAAAGGATGCATTCGATTGCGGTTTGCTGGCATATGACTAAACAGCACTTGAACTAATCGCAATTATAGTGAAGGATTCTCAGCGCCAGACAGCGCACGAAAAAAAATAACCCATTGTAAATATTAAACTTAATGACTCAACGATTCTTTTTAACAGAAGTTTTTATGAGGTTCGCTTTTCATGATATATCCAAGCGTATGAACAGGGGCACAGGGGAAATAAAGAACAGGATTTGACGTTACTGCAAATGGCTCAGCTGGGGCTAAAACTTAAGGTCTGGGAAGTGATGAGTGAAACCGTTAATTGTAATGAAGTGATACGCCGCGCGATAAATTCATCCGTTAATGACTGATGAAGGATATCGCCGCAGCGTAGTAGATGCAGAGCGAAGAATGTCATCCTGCTCAACCAGCTCTCAAATTTCCAGCATGCTACTCTGGTGCTTGAGGCCAGTCGGGTTTGGCTGTATCCACACGGTTAAGCATTACCCGATATTTTTTCCAGGAAAGTAAACGGGCTTTTTCTTCATCAGTGGCCATCTCTAAGTCTGCGGCATCCTGAAGCGGCGCAACGACTTTAGATGCTGCGACAAGTCGCTTAGCTTTTTCAGCTTCTGCAAAAGCCGTCAGCTCTTGCTCCGTATAAATCCGCTCTACAATGCCCTTACCGTCAAACACCCAACCACCGGTATTATCGGCAAGACGGTTTTGCTCCGTATTTTCAATCTCCGTTACGCTAAGCCCATCAGGAAATAAAGAGGATACATCGGTAAAATTGTTCGCAATAGCCGCGACAATCCCTTTTTCACGATACGCAATTTTGATAGTGTCTGGCGAAAACAATTTCTGACTTTCATACCATTCATTACCGTCTTCATCGAACAAAAACCATGCACCGCCCTGTGCCAGCGCTTTCTGCTGCTCGGTTCTGGGTTCACCACGTTTAAAGTTTTTAAGATTCATCATTATGAGCGTCCCACCGTTATCCATTGACCACTTCTGTAATACTGGATATAGCTCCAGAAAAGCCCTTCTGCGGAATAATCAGCATCACCATTGGTAAAACCGGTTAATACGGTATTCGCATTGCGATAATCCGTGATGCCGTTAGCACCGACCTGGTGCTCTGCTGTTAAGCGTATATCCGTCACTCTGTTAGCCTGAGCATCACTTGCCGCATTCCGTATCGCAGCGAGTTGTGAATTGAGCCAGTCGCTTAGCCAACCGCCCCAAGCGCTTCCATATAAATTACCGTCCGTTTGAAAGCACGCATCCTGGGCGTAGAAATTACCTTCTATACGTGTATTTGCACCCAAATACAGCCGCCCATCATTTGCATTGATGCGCAACGGTCGGGAGTTATCCCATAAGCCATCAGGATCGCCATTTACCGTTTTCAAAATATAAAAATCGTTGCCATCAAAGCGGAGAAAAAACGCCTTATTATCGGTGCGAATACGATAGCTATTTAGACTTGTCGTACTAAGCTCACCTGTCATAGTTCCCCCGGCGACAGGAACTGCGTCAATATCTCTGGCAGTAGGTTTATTATTTGTATGATATAACTCATACCAGTCATTCCAGGTCTGATTGTCGCCGTTCATTGTACGGACTTTAAAGTGATTACCATTTGCGTAACTGGCAGCAAGCTGGACGCGATAATTCCCTGTATGTCCTGAGAAGTCCAACAAAGATGCCTCGAAACCCGGCGAGTTTTTAGCTGAGGAATAGACAAAACTGACAGCATTAGCTGATAGATCGTTAGTGTCTTTGTAAGCGCTGTCGCCTTCTCCACGAGCGTAAACAGTCCGTACCGCAATCGCCCCACCGTTAACCAGTGCACGTCCAGCAGTAACATCATCTTTTGAAGTCTGGATCTCACTCAAGGCCGCACTGCCTAATTCAAGATTTTTTCGGGCTTCAGCCATCAATCCAGCATTTTTAATCTCCGCTAATGCATTAGCCGTTTGTAGATACTGAGGGTGAGGATTGGCTGCCTCGACGTGTTTTTTCATCACGTCGTCGGTATAGCCTTTTACCTCAATCGTTTTATCATCCACATACTGCCGCGTGGCCAGCACAACCGAAGGGTCGATCTTTAGCGTAACGGAACTGGGACTATTTACGATCAGAATCATGCGCACGGTCTGAGTACGACCGCTGCCTTCCTGCAGCTTTGGCTTGTAAGTTTCCGCGCAGTTCGCGACGGCAACCATCGTGCCGTCGTCGTCATACAGGGCAATCTCGCGGATCCAGAAGCCACCCTCGTCCTCTGGAATAATCTGTTCAGCAATAATATGGTTGCTGTTAGCGGTATCAGTTTTCAGCGTATTCAGTGCGGCACGGCGCTTTTCGCTAATCAGTTTGGTCTGCGCGGGGTCCGGTGTTGGCAGGCTGCCTCCACCATCGCCCAAAGCCATTTCGGTAATCTTCAATTGAGTACCCTGGGCTGCGGCATTGGCCAGCTTTGCCGCGCCCTGATTGGTCAGTAGGGCAAAATATTTCGTTGTCATGCTCTCACTTCCGTCAGATCATTAAGATGGACCGCTGCACGGTGTAACCTGAACCGCCTGCGGTGTTGATTAAGGTATAAAGGGATAAACGGTTAATTCGTCACCGCTATAGCTGGCGACAGTCACAGGTAAAGAACCCGTTGAATCAAGATTGATAGACAATCCAATCAAATGTCGGCTAACCGGTTTTGCATCAGCAATTAACCGCTCCAGCTCGTTGTACATTGCCTCATCAATCCCGGCTTCCTGCACGCCAACATCGATGCGAAAGGTGCCCGGAACCCCATCGTTTTGCCACCATTCGGTGAAACGGATCAGGTAGCCAATCGGCTCCACCACACGACGCAGAGAGCCAATCGTCCCTTTGTGTTTATGGATATATTCCGATGCAGCAACCACGCTGCGTTTCGTGCTTTCGCTCCAGCCCGAATCCCAACGATCCACCGACCAGGCCCAGGCCAGATAGGGCAGTAGCTCTACCGGACAGGTCTGCGAATTCCATAACTGGCGCAAAGGAACAGGAATGGACTCCAGCGCTGCGCAGGCTTCAGCCGCGGCAACTTCCAGGGCTGATGAACCCGTTGGCAGCAGGCGTTTACTCATCGGAACCTCCTACCGTGATCTGGTAGCCGGTGCAGAACGCGGCCTGAGTTTTATCCAGCACCACATCGGCCACCGGCTGGGCCAGTTCGACGCGCTGTACACCTTCTACATGTAGCGCGGCATACAGCGCAGACTTGCGAATATCGCGGCCTAAACGTGCCTGGGTGTTTACAAATGCCTTGAGCTTCGCCTCGGATGCGGCACGGATGGGCTCCGCCTCGGGACCGGGATACAAATACAGCGTGGCGTCAACGCGATAATCCACAATCTGAGCCGACTGGACGGTAACCCGGTCAGCAACCGGACGGACATCTTCGTCATTTAGCGCGGCATTCACGATCGCCAGCAGGTCGCTGCCCGCCGCACCGTTGCCTTCGCGGGACAGCACGGTAATCGTGACGCTGGCGGGAGAGGGACTGATAGCCGAGGCATCGGCTACGCGGCCATCGGCGCTGCGTGCATGAAATTCGTAAGCGCCGGACGGCCCCGCAACACTCAGCCCTTCAAACGCGGCGGCAATGCGGGCGCGGAAGTCTTCATCCCGCTCCATTACCGCCTCAACAGGGGGCGTAACGGTATTATCCGCCGGCGTCAGCACCAGCCGCGTCACGCCGTTGTTGGCGCCCAGTTGATCCAGATCGCTGCCGTTGGCCCAGGCCACCATCACCGCCTTGGCCGCCTCGTTGATGCGCTGACGCAGAATGACTTCCCGGTAGGCGTTCTCCTGCAGGAGTTTCACCAGCGGGTCGGACTCCAGCGCCAGAACCCGAGCAACCGATGCCTGCTCGTCTGCAGGATAGAGCGAAATCAAGGTGGCTTTGCGTTCGGCAAGCAGCGTTTCATAGTCCAGCGTTTCCACCACGTTTGGCGCAGGCAGCTGGCTCAGGTCGATAGTAGGCATGATTCAACTCACAGGGACGGTTAACGAAAAATCCTGCGCGGTGTCCG
>Ga0308166_1000152_pt1 | contig 142146 bp, 146 predicted proteins | sample PhyCR2_2_FD_202137 | JGI IMG/M metagenome (GOLD analysis project Ga0308166, IMG submission 202137) | Phyllosphere microbial communities from UC Gill Tract Community Farm, Albany, California, United States - DLSLCC.R2 | ecosystem: Host-associated > Plants > Phyllosphere > Unclassified | place...
TACCAATTTTCTCTACAGCGTCTTGAACAGTTACGCGTGCCATATTTGTGCTACTCCACAGGTGACGAAAAGACTGGGCATAATACTGAAACTGTCTTCAGTCTGCCAATAGTTTGCTGATTAAAGCATCATGCCGCAGCATTTGACGGCCCAAACGCAAGCGTTCGGCGCGAATAATGGTCTTAAGATCGGACAAGGCCAGATCGAAATCGTCATTCACGATTAAATAATCATACTCCGCGAAATGCGTCATCTCCGCGACGGCCTGCGCCATGCGCTTGGCGATCACGTCATCCGCATCTTGTCCGCGGCCACGCAGGCGGCGGCCAAGCTCTTCCTTCGACGGCGGCAGAATAAAGATGCTGCGCGCCTGGGGCATTTTGGCACGGATCTGCTGTGCGCCCTGCCAGTCGATATCCAGGAAGACGTCAACGCCGGTCGACAGTACCTGCTCGATGGCCGCGCGGGACGTACCGTAATAGTTGCCGAACACTTCTGCGTGCTCAAGAAACGCATCCTGCTCAATCATCCGGCGGAATTCGTCTTTGGAGACGAAAAAGTAGTGCTCGCCGTGATTTTCACCCGGGCGGCTATCGCGCGTGGTGTGTGAAACCGAAACCTGCGTATCGTACAGCGGTTGCGTCTTTAACAAAGCCTGAATCAGACTTGATTTCCCTGCGCCACTTGGGGCAGAGACAATATAAAGCGTGCCTTGAGCCATGATGATGTTCGTTGCTAGCGGTTGATGAGTCAGTGACAGCGGATGTGTAAATTCTCCGCACAGTATACACGGCTAACGGGCGGTATGCAGCGTTAGCTCGCATTTTGGCCGTCGCTTTCTGCTAAAAACAGCGTGAAAAAGTCAATTTGCGCGGCGGATCGGGAAATTTTTGCCGTTTTCAGCAAATATGCATTCCTTTTGGGAAGCGTTTCGCGACACCAGTTTTTGGCGTTAGCCAGCAAAGGCGATTGAGTATTTACTGCCGGGAAGCAAGGAGGTGCTCAATGTGGAGAGGTATTTACCGGGCGCTAGTGGTGGTTGGAGTGCTGTGTAGCTCGGCATGGGCTGGAGACTGTCCAGTGTGGTCGCCAGAGCGCTTACAGGCGGAAATTACGTCGCTGGATGATCAACTCGGGCGCTGGGATGAGGCTTATTATCGCCTGGGCAACAGCCCGATCGACGATGAACTCTACGACAGCCTGCTGCAGCAACTGCATGATTGGCGGCGTTGTGTCGGTGCAGTGGAAGAGGATACGCGGCCATTGCCAGCGGGCAAAGTACCGCATCCGGTGGCGCATACCGGATTGCGTAAACTGCGCAACTCGCGTGCCATAGAACAATGGATGCAGGGCCGCAACGACCTGTGGGTACAACCCAAGGTTGATGGTGTGGCGGTCACTTTGGTCTACCGGCAAGGCGTATTGGTGAACGCCATTAGCCGGGGGGATGGGCAGAAGGGTGAAAACTGGCTGGAAAAGGTCAAGGCGATCCCCGCTATCCCCAACGTTTTAGCGGAGGTTACGGCCAATTTGGTACTGCAAGGGGAGCTGTTTCTGATGGTGAACGATCATCACCAGCAAACCCAAGGGGGCATCAACGCCCGCTCCAAGGTTGCCGGGATGCTGATGCGTAATCCGCGCACTGCGCAACTTGAGCAGCTTGGCCTGTTCGTCTGGGCGTGGCCCGATGGCCCGCCAACCATGGCCGAACGCTTGCAACAGCTTGCCGCCATGGGTTTTACGCTGCCGCAGCAATATTCACAGCCGGTCACCACGTTGGTGGAGGTGGAGCAGTGGCGGGCAGCTTGGTACAGCGGCCCTTTGCCGTTTGTCACCGATGGCGTGGTGATCCACCAAGGGCAAGAACCTCGGGGGCGCTACTGGCAGGCCAAACCCAATGACTGGGCGGTTGCCTGGAAATATACCCCGGTCCAGCAAGTGGCCAGAGTCACGGATGTTGAATTTGCCATTGGCCGCACCGGCAAAATTGCCGTGATGCTACGCCTGGATCCGGTGCGTATGGACGATAAATGGATCCAGCGGGTGAACGTGGGCTCGCTGGCCCTGTGGCAAAAATGGGACATCGTGCCAGGCGATCATATTGCGATTAGCCTGATGGGGCATGGCATCCCGCATTTGAAACAGGTGGTCTGGCGTGAGGTTGCAAGGGCGACACCCATTGCGCCAAAACCGGAGGATTATCATACTTTGAGCTGCTTTACCTTGCAGCCCGGATGCCGCCAGCAGTTTCTGGCGCGGTTGGTTTGGTTGAGCAGCTCCAATGGGCTGAATATCACCGGGTTGAATAAAGCTGGCTGGCAGGTGCTGATCGATCAGGGATTGGTGAATAACCTGCTGGATTGGTTGGAATTAACCCCAGAACAGCTCAGCGCGGTGCCCAGCCTGGGGGCGAAGCGTGCGCAGGCGCTTTATCGTCAATTTCGGCTGGCGCGGCAGCAACCTTTCGAGCGTTGGCCGATAGCCCTCGGCGTGCCAATTTCGTCATCACAGCTGGTCACGCTGCAAAATTGGCCACATGTACAACAGATGACGTTGGCACAGTGGCGGGAACTTGCTGGTATGGGTGCGCAAAAAGCCAGAAAAGTGCAGGAATTTTTGCAATACCCTGCCTTTCTGGCACTGGTTCAAACCTTGCAGCAGCACCATATCAGCGGCTTTGATGCGGTTCCCGATCGTGCCGAACCGCTTGGCGATGCGTTCGCGAATTAATGATCGGGATGCTGATAGTTAAACACCGGCAAGCCAAGGCGAAAGCGCAGTGCGATCAGACGAGCGCTGAGGCCAGCAACCAGGGTAATAATTATCACCATGTTATGCGGCAAGTTAAGGTATTGCAGGCCGATATACAGCCAGGCAGCGGCAAAAGCGATGCCTGCATAGATTTCCTTCTGGAAAACTAGCGGGATACGGTTGCAGAACATATCGCGCAGCACCCCGCCGAAAACGCCGGTGATCACGGCGGCAATGGCTGCGATCAGTGGGGCATGGCCCATATCCAAAGCCACCTGCGCGCCGATGATCGAAAATACGATCAGCCCAATGGCGTCCAACACCAGGAACAGATGGCGCAGGTGGCGCATCAGCGGAGCCATCCAGGTGGTGATAATTGCCGCTATGGCTATGATAACAATATACTCAGGGTGTTTAACCCAGCTCAGTGGGAAGTGTCCAAGCAGCATATCTCGCACCGAGCCCCCGCCAATGGCGGTAGCGGAGGCGATAAAAATCACGCCAAACAAATCCATTTGGCGGCGGCCTGCGGCTAACGCGCCGGTCATGGCTTCTGCGGTGATGCCGATGATATAAAGAATGCTCAGTAACATAGGGAATTCACAGGGTCGGAGGGCTAGAGTGTCAACGCCGGAGGGTAACGAGCCTGGTGGCAACGCACCACTGAGTTTTTTTGTTGGTGTCGCTTTCGAATTACTTTACCTAATGCTAAATAGGTGATTTTTGCTTATTACTAGTCTCTAGTACTACTTGTGATTTTTACAACACATTAGAAATTTATCGTTAGTATCTGTTGATGATTATTTAAGGAACATGAAAGCGAGATGAAAAACACCCCGATATTGGCAGTCGCCGTCGCCATAACCTTGCTGTTGAGCGGCTGCGTAGCGCCAGTGCAACAGGCCTCACCGTTAAAACCAGAAGCAACGTGCAGCATCGGCGAGCCGATGACCCAAACCACGCTCTATTTTGGCTTGAATCGCCCGGCAGGGCCGGTAATTACGGCGGTTGAATGGCAGACCTTTGTCGATCAGCAGGTAACCCCGCGTTTTAAAGATGGGTTATCGGTCTTTGATGCCAAAGGGCAATGGTTGGGGAACGATGGCAAGCTGGCGCGGGAAAACAGCAAGGCGTTGATGCTGATCCATAGCCCTGATGCTGCCAGTGAGCAAAACATTGAGGCGCTGCGCACCCGCTATAAACAACAGTTTGCCCAAGACTCGGTGATGCGTGTCGATGCACCGGTGTGCGTCGCGTTTTAATGCATACCCGGCTTGCCGCAAAAGCTTCAAGCCGGGTAGCGATTTTACAGCACCAGCCCGGCAACCGCTGCCGAAAGCAGGCTGACCAGCGTGGAGCCGTAAACCAGCTTCAGGCCGAATCGGGAAACCACGTTGCCCTGGCGTTCGTTTAACCCCTTGATGGCCCCGGCAACAATGCCGATGGAAGCAAAGTTGGCAAAGGACACCAGGAACACCGAGAGGATCCCCAAACCACGTGGGGACAGGTCCGCCGCGATTTTTTTCAGTTCAATCATCGCCACAAACTCATTGGCGACCAGCTTGGTGGCCATAATGCTGCCAGCCCGCAGCGCATCAGGCGCCGGAATACCGATTAGCCAGGCTAGCGGGTAGAACACGTAACCCAGGATCTGCTGGAAACTGATGCCAAAAATGGCAGCAAAAATGGCGTTCACGGCGGCGATCAGGGCGATAAAGCCGATCAGCATGGCGGCAATGATCATCGCAATTTTGAAACCCGCGAGAATATATTCCCCCAACATTTCAAAGAAGCTCTGCTCTTCATGCAGTTTATTCAGCTTGAGTTCCGGCTCGTCGTCTACCTGATAAGGATTGATGATCGAGAGAATGATAAAGGTGCTGAACATATTGAGGATTAACGCGGCCACTACGTATTGTGCGTCGATCATCGCCATATAGGCACCCACGATCGACATCGAAACCGTCGACATCGCGGTGGCGGCCATGGTGTACATCCGGCGTGGGGAGATATCCGCAATGATGCCCTTATAGGCAATAAAGTTTTCCGACTGGCCCAGCACCAACGTGCTGACGGCGTTGAAGGACTCCAGCTTGCCCATGCCGTTCACTTTTGAAAGCAAAGTGCCCACGACGCGGATCACCAACGGCAAGATGCGGAAATGCTGCAAAATACCGATCAATGCAGAGATAAAGATAATCGGGCACAACACGCCGAGGAAGATAAAGGCCAGCCCCTGGTTGCTCATACCGCCGAAAACAAAGTCGGAGCCTTGTGCTGCAAAGGCCAGCAGGATGCCAAAGAAATCGGCTACGTGCTTGATAACGCCCAGTCCGCTGGCTGAATGCAGGAAGAAATAGGCCAGTGCGGCTTCAATCACCAGCAACTGAATAATATAACGTGGGCGGATTTTCCTGCGGTCATTACTGACCAATAACGCGAGAACGACAATCACCACCAAGGCTAAAATAAATTGCAAAATTTGCGACATAAACAATCCGAACGGCATACAGGCTAGGAAAGCGCTATTTAGCCACAGCCCGTGGTGCCTTTCATTACCCCGCATGACGATTAGAACAAAATACTTTGGTCGAGAGTTATGCGTTCAGATTATTGCTGGCCATCGGCGGCCAGCAGCGTTTCATCGTGAAATTGCCCCTATAACAATAGTGGGTTAAGCGTTATTTCGCCTGGCCCAGCACGTTACCCTCCCAGCCCTGTTGGGCATAGTCGTTAAGATGGGCGATCTTACGCACCGGCTGCCCTTGGCTGAAGTTGATGTCATGCAGCGGAACCCAAACCTGCGAGGCCGCAAAGGCGGACTTGAAGTGATACTCCGCATGGCTTAGATCCGAAATTGCCGTCCAGTAAGTCCCGATTCCTTTGTTCTGGTCCGGGCGCTTGCTGTATTTGGCATACATGTCAGTGACCTTTTGTTCGCTTGGCTCTGCCGGTGAGCCGATCGGATAAGCCACGTTATTAAGCACCGATAAGATAAAGCCCTGTGCCTGGTTTTTATTGTCCGGCTGCGGCAGGTTTTTCAAATCATAGCTGGCGCGCACCAGGCGCTCATCCGCTTCCAAGCCACCAGGGATCTCGCTGCGCGTGGCATTCTGATACTTGGCCAGGTTCTGGAGTTGTTTATCGTAAGAGGGGGGATTGGTCATCACCCGATAATTTTTGTCGTGATAGATATTCACTTTACCGTTATCGATCTCAATGATGGCCGAATCACCGCTAACGTCCTCGATCGCGATGTGTTTGGTATCCGAAGCGTAATCGATAGGCATATGGGCGGCGGCCAGGCGAACATCGCTGCGGATGGCTTTAACCGCTTCATCAACGGTGGCGTAGTTATCCAGGATGTAGCTCAACCAGCCGCGGCTTTCGATCACCGGCTTGTCCTGATTGTCCTGCTGCACTTGGTTGCCATTCATATAAAACAGCGTATGGCCCGCCAGCCCCTTTTCATTCATACCGTCCATTGGGAACACGCCATCGGCGTAAACCACGACGCTGCCGTAGTGGGTTTGCCACTGGGCGGCGTTCTTCGCATCCCCGCCGTTATGCGCAATACCGCGTGGTGTGATCACCAGTGAGGGATCTACCGGCCCGAAGAAATCCAGATTGCGTGCGCTGATCATATAGCCTGGGTACATATTCATAAAGGCGCGGGTGCAGGCTTGCGCCCCGGTTGCCAGGCTGGCGCTGAGTGCAGCACCTACCAGTAGGGCTGAGACGCTGTGTGTGAACTTTTTCATGGTTTTTTCCTTACCTGAATGAGGTGAACAAAATAATGGTAAGCCCGCGAACTCATATCGTAGAGTGGATGAACGGGGGGAAATCCCCCGCAATTTTGTGGAGGAGAGATGGGGAAGATAGGTTTTTCGTTGGCGCAGATTGAAGCTTTCGCCAGCGTTTGCGAGACCGGCAATCTCACTCAGGCCGCCAAGCGGCTGGGGAAGGATCGCACCACCGTCAGTGAACTGATCGAAAATCTGGAATTGGATCTGGGCTATTCCCTGTGCGATCGCCGTACCCGCCCATTGCAATTGACCGAGGCGGGCCAGCGCCTTTACCGGCAAGCTCGGCTGTTTTTGCAGGAGGCAGAGGCCCTTAGCCTGCTGGCTCAGCATATTCCGCAGCAGGTGCGGCATAAACTGACGCTGTGCTATGACCCGTTTACTCCGCGCGCTTTTTTAACGGAACTGGCGATGTTCCTGGGTCAGCGCGGCATTCAGCTTGATTTGCTGATGATGGAGCGCGGCGAGGGTGAGCTGGCGTTGGCAGACGATGTGGCGGATATTGGTGTTTATCAGGCGATCAACCGCTCGATTGGCGAAAAATTTAAGTGGCGAGCCTTGGGGGCCATTGAGTTGGCCGTCTATGCTCGCGAGGGTTTTTTCCCCGCGGGCAGCCCGGTCACCTTACTGTCGCTAGCATCCAGTACCCAACTTATTCCCTTTTATGATCTGCCCGAGCCGATGGCGAAGCGCCTGCAAATCGCCGATCGCATCCAGGTCGTCAATGAACCTGCTTTGCTGCAAACGTTGTTAACCGCCGGGCTGGGATGGGCATTCCTGCCAACGCATCTGAACATGCAGCACTTGCCGCAGGTTGAGCGGCTCGATACGGAATTGGGGAAACAAGGGTTGATGCACCCGATGGTGGCACTGTGGAAGCCTGGGGCCAATAGTGAATGGCTGAGCCTGATCGAAAGCATGCAGCAGATCTTTGATGGTTCAGTGGTCGCTTGAGGAGATTGTCGCCCCCTCATGCGAAGGGGCGAATTTCAACGGTTTACTGCTCGTCTTTCTGCTCTTCAGCCTCGACCTTACGGTACCAGCGCGGGTGATGCTTCTTCGCCCAGCGGCGGCTGACCTTGCCTTCAATCATGCCTTTGATCGAGCCTTTCACCCAGAATGCCATATACATATGGATCAGAATGGCGTGGATCAGCACGATCGCCGACGCGGCGTGGATCAACAATGCATAGCGGATCACCGGGATCGGGAAGTTGTGGGCGAAATAAGGGCGCCAAATGATAATACCGGTGATCAACAGCACGAAAATCATGCTCATGATGCTCCAGAACATCATCTTCTGGCCGGCATTATATTTGCCGACGTCAGCGACCTTATGCTCATTACCCTTCAGCACTTCCACGATGCCTTTGACCCACGGCAAGTCCTCTTTCTCGGGAATGTTATGCTTCACAAAACGGAAGAACATAAACATCAGCGCGATAAAGATCAGTACACCAAAGAAAGGATGCAGGATGCGACCCATCTGCGGCGTACCAAAGGTCTCGGTCAGCCATTGCAGCGTGGGGAAGAACAGCGCAATGCCGGACAGCGACACCAGGAAGAAGCAGATGACCACCGTCCAGTGACAGGCCCGGTCGATAAACTTGGTGCGAACGATCATTTTACTTTTGCTCATGATGGTCCTCCTCGTCTTCATCATCCACTTCCTTGTTCGGGCCAATGCCGATGTAGTGGTAAATCAAACCGGCAAAGGTGGCGATGAAACCCGCCACGGATAAGGGTTTGAGTACGCTTTTCCACAACCCGATCGACAGATCGATATGCGGGTCTTTTGGCAGATTGTGGTACAGCTCGGGGTTATCGGCATGGTGTAGTACGTACATCACGTGGGTGCCGCCAACGCCTTGCGGGTTATACACGCCCGCATGCTCAAAGCCGCGTTTCTTCAGCTTTTCGACCCTCTCCTGTGCCACGTCCAGCATTTCTGCCTTGGTGCCAAAGTGGATTGCGCCCGTTGGGCAAGTCTTCACACAGGCCGGTTCCTGGCCCACGCTGACGCGGTCAACGCACAGGGTACATTTGTACGCCCGGTTGTCTTGCGGGTTCAGCCGCGGAATGTTGAACGGGCAGCCGCTGATGCAGTAACCACAGCCGATGCAGTGCTCGGACTGAAAATCCACGATGCCGTTGGCATATTGGATAATCGCCCCGGCAGACGGGCAGGCCTTCAGGCAACCCGGATCTGCGCAGTGCATACAGCCATCCTTGCGGATCAGCCATTCCAGCTTGCCGTTCTGCTCCACTTCCGAGAAACGCATCAGCGTCCAGGATTTGGCACTCAGATCGGCGGGGTTGTCATAAACCCCAACGCAGTGTCCTACTTCATCGCGAATATCGTTCCATTCGGAACAGGCCACCTGACAGGCCTTGCAACCGATGCACGTGGAAACGTCAATCAGCTTGGCGACCTCGGCCTTGTAATCACGCGCTTGCGGAGGCGGCGTCAGGGTGTTGGTGGCCGAACGTTTGATAATGTCTTGGGATTGCATGGACATAAATTCGGCTCCTTACACCTTTTCCACGTTAACCAGAAACGCCTTGTATTCCGGCGTTTGCGAGTTGGCATCGCCAACAAACGGCGTCAGGGTGTTGGCCAGATAGCCTTTGCGGGCTGCCCCTTCAAAGCCCCAATGCAGTGGAATACCGATGGTGTCGACATCCTGCCCGTTAACCTTCAGGGTTTGCAGACGGCGGGTCACCACGGCTTTCGCCTTGATAAAGCCCCGCTTGCTGCTGACCTTGACGGTATCGCCTTGTTCAATCCCTTTTTCCTTCGCCAGACGTTCACTGATTTCCACGAACTGTTCCGGCTGCATGATCGCGTTAAGGCGCGCGTGCTTGGTCCAGGTGTGGAAATGCTCGGTCAGACGGTAGGTGGTACCGACGTAAGGGAACTCGGATTTATCACCCATGCGCTTGGCATCGGACGGATAGAGACGGGCCGCCGGGTTAGAGATCACGTTTGGATGCAGTGGGTTGGTGCCCAATGGCGTTTCAAACGGCTCGTAATGTTCCGGGAACGGCCCTTCGGCCATTTTGTCGAGGGCAAACAGCCTGCCAAGCCCTTCCGGTTGCATGATGAACGGCCCAACGCCGCTGCCCGGTGCGGCGGTGTTGTAGTCTGGAATATCATTCCCGACCCACTTGCTACCGTTCCATTCAATCAGCATGCGTTGCGGATCCCAAGGTTTACCCATTGGGTCGGCGGAGGCGCGGTTGTAGATAATGCGGCGGTTCAGTGGCCATGCCCAGGCCCAGCCCAGCGTGTTGCCCAACCCTGACGGATCGCTGTTATCACGGTTGGCCATCTGGTTGCCCTTGCTGGTCCAACTGCCGGTATAGATCCAACAGGCTGAAGCCGTGCTGCCGTCATCGCGCAGCATCGCGAAGGAATCCAGCAACTGGCCTTTTTTCGCCTGCAGATTACCGTTGGCGTCATACAGATCTTCCAGCGCGTAGCCGTTGCTGTCTTTGGCCACTTCCTCGGATTCAGGGTGATCTGGCTGTTCATAGTGCCAGCCCATTTTCAGTAACGGTTCGACACCTTTACCGCCTTCGCTGCCGTACATCTGGCGCAGGCGATGGTACAGACCGGCCAGGATCTCGCCGTCGGTAATCGCTTCACCTGGGGCATCGCCGCCTTTCCAGTGCCATTGCAGCCAGCGGCCGGAGTTGGCGATTGAGCCGTCTTCTTCGGCAAAGCAGGTGGATGGTAGCCGGAACACTTCGGTTTGGATCGACGCGGTATCGACATCGTTCATCTCACCGTGGTTCTGCCAGAAATTGGAAGTTTCCGTAACCAACGGGTCGATGATCACCAGATACTTCAGTTTGGCCAGTGAGGCGACCACCTGATTCTTATCCGGGAAGGAGGCGACCGGGTTAAAGCCCTGGCAGATATAGCCGTTGACCTTATTCTGATCCATCATCTGGAAGTACTTCATGACGTCGTAGGACTGATCCCACTTCGGCAACCAATCAAAGCCCCAGTTATTCTCTTTCTGGGCAGCGTCACCGTAGAAGCTCTTCATCAGGCTGACGAAGAATTTCGGGTAATTGCTCCAGTAGTTAACCTGGCCAGGTAAGGTAGCTTTTGGCGTATTGGCGGTCAGATAGGTGGTCAGATCGGTCTGTTTATCCGAAGGCAACGTCAGGTACCCCGGCAGGCTGGTGGACAGCAGGCCAATATCGGTCAACCCCTGAATGTTGGAGTGACCGCGCAGGGCGTTGATGCCGCCGCCCGCCATGCCCATGTTGCCGAGCAGCAGCTGGATCATCGCCATGGTACGGATGTTCTGCGCGCCGACCGTGTGCTGGGTCCAACCCAGGGCATACAGGAAGGTGGTGGTACGGTCTGCTGCGCTGGTGGAGGCCAGGACTTCACACACCTTCAGGAAATCTTCCTTCGGGGTGCCGCAGATGTTTTCCACCACTTCAGGCGTGTAGCGGCTGACGTGTGCTTTCAGCAGGTTCCAGACGCAACGCGGATGCTGGAGCGTATCATCACGCAAGGCATAACCATCTTCACCAAACTGGTAGTTCCAGGTGGTTTTGTCGTACTGACGTTTGTTGTCGTCATAACCGCTGAACAAGCCATCTTCAAACGTAAAGTCATCCCGGACCAACAGGTTGGCGTTGGTGTAATGCTTCACGTATTCAGCGTTGATCTTGTTGTTGGAAATCAGGTACAGCAACACGCCCGACAGGAAGGTAATGTCGGTGCCGGAGCGGATCGGCGCGTAGATATCGGCGACCGATGCGGTACGGGTAAAGCGGGGATCGACGACGATTAACGTGGCGTCGTTGTTGTTTTTGGCTTCCATCGCCCAGCGGAATCCCACCGGATGCGCTTCAGCGGCGTTGCCGCCCATCACCATCACAACGTTGGCGTTTTTGATATCAACCCAGTGGTTGGTCATCGCACCGCGACCAAATGTTGGAGCAAGACTTGCTACCGTTGGTCCGTGTCAGACACGCGCTTGGTTATCAACTGCCAGCATGCCCAGCGATCGGACAAACTTTTGTGTCAGCATGCCGGTTTCGTTACTGGCCGCAGAGGCGCATAACATCCCGGTAGAGAGCCAACGGTTTACCGTCACGCCAGCGGCGTTGGTGGCTTCGAAGTTGGCATCCCGGTCATTTTTCATCAGCCTGGCAATGCGGTCAAAGGCATCATTCCAGCTGATGCGCTGCCATTTATCTGAACCAGGCGCGCGATACTCTGGGTAACGCAGGCGGCTATCACTGTGGATATAGTCCAGCAGGCCAGCGCCTTTCGGGCACAGCGCCCCGCGGTTTACCGGGTGATCCGCGTCGCCTTCGATATGGAAAATCGTCGATTTGGCGTTTTTTGCCCCATCGCCCAGGCTATACATCAATAAACCGCAGCCTACGGAACAGTAGGTACAGGTGTTGCGGGTTTCTTTGGCGCGCAATAATTTGTAGTTGCGCGTTTCCGCTAACGCAGCCTTGGGCGCGAAGCCTAATGCTGCCACCGTGGTCCCAGCCATCCCGCCAGCGCAGATTTTAAAAAACTGTCTGCGATTGACGTCCATTGCTTTCCCTAATGCTTATCAGTGGTTTTTTAGTCATGGCAAACTAACAGCAATAACCCAAGCGTTATTGAGGGAAATCAACATAAGGGAGAGTTAGCGGGAAAATACTCCTTAATAAGTAGCCAGCGGTGCGGTGAGTAATCCTTAATTTATCGCGTTCGGTATAAATTGGGTAAGTGGTTAATTTACCTTATTAATTTCAAGTGAAAACTATCTGTAAATATTGAAGATAAACCTGTTTCACCGATTGCCGGGAGAATTATCGACGGCATTGAGTTTCCCATTTCCGAATGGGTATTTTTTTAAGTGGTTATTTTCTTGCAAGAAATAGAGTTAATTTGGAATTTGCTTCGCAAAGTTAATACGCATTCCGATCGAATCGTTGAATAGTTCGTTTTATGAGCAACAATAGGCAGGGAACTAGCCGCGAGAATGACGGTTAGATTTTTAAGGACGGAAACCATGATGCAGACCTACCTGACGTTGCGTGCGTTGGCGAGGGGGATTAACCCAGAAACGGGGGAGTTTTTGAATCATACCTCGCTGGTTCATTCCCCAGAGACGATCCGGATGCTGTTTGCCCTGGCGGATGAGTTTTACGCCGAGCGAGAACGGGTGAAAAAGGCAAAGTTATCACCCGAGGAGCGGCGGCAGAAAAATATTGCCGAGGGTCGGCCTGCCAACTTCAATTTCCCCTGGTCGGAAGAAGACAGGAAGCTATTGGAGGAAGGCTACAGCGCTGGTAAAACGATAGAGGCGTTAAGCGTGGAGTTTGGGCGCTCACTGCGCGGCATTGCGGTTCAGCTTGAAAAAATGGAGCTGATCACCGAAGAGCAGGCCGCCGCCTATAACTGATCGGGTTAAGCCTCCCTTCAGGAGGCCACTTGTCAGCAAGCTTCAATCCACAGGCGAGGTGGGTAGGCGAACGATGTCCTGATTGTCGTTCCCCATCCAATAAACGCCTTCTTTTGCCCAGAATGGGCCTTCGACAAAGTCGAGCAGGTCGGAATACTCTTCGTAGAGCAGCTTGCCGTTGCGGTCATAAACCCGCATGTAGCCGGAGTAATGCCCGCCATCGCCAGGCATGGTGAAACGCGGAATAAACTCGAAGGTTTTATAATTGCGCACCACATACTGCTGGTTGGGGCTCCACTCTTCGTATCGCAGTGTCCCTTGTTTCCACCACAGGAAGCTGCCAACAATGGCCGCCACCAGGATCGCTAGCGCTACCCAGCGCTTACGCTCGCGTACCAGAGTTTCTTGGCTTTTTATTTTTGGCATCAGTGTTCTTCAGACCCATTCCAATTTCGCTTTTGGCCAGCATACCAGCACCGCCGCTTTTACTGACCTATGTCACATACATAAGCCGCATCAATCTTTATCATGCTGCATAACGTCCGAGGTTCGGAGTTATTTGGAGTCACATCCCTCATGCAGCATCCTACCTTCCCGACGCCATTTCCCTCTTTTCCGTATCACCCAACCCACTGGGGTAAAGGATCTTATCGTGGAGACATCAACGCCGTCTACGGCACGGTTTTATGCCTTGCGTCTGTTACCGCAACAAGACTTGCTGGCTGCACTTCGTGATTTTATCCGGCAGCAGGATTTGCGTGCCGCCTGGATCAGTGGTTGCGTCGGCAGCTTGAGCGACGTGGCGTTGCGTTTTGCCGGTTGCGAAGGCACCACGTTGTTGAGCGGAAAATTTGAAGTGGTCTCACTGATTGGCACGTTGGAGGCCGGAGGCGAACATCTGCATCTGGCCGTGGCCGATGAGCATGGCCATATGACCGGCGGCCATGTGATGGCAGGCTGCACCGTGCGCACCACGCTCGAATTGGTGATTGGGGAATTGAACGATGTCGTATTTAACCGACAACCTTGCGCGCTTTCGGGCTATGACGAATTAAACGTCGAGCAACGCTAATTTTCCTACTAGTTGAGTGAGGTTGTTATTGCACGTAATGGGTTATCGAGTCAGACGTTGGTGTTGATGGTGATTTCAATTGCTATCAACATGATTGGCGGGCAGTTGGTATCGATGCTGAAGCTGCCTATTTTCCTCGATTCTATCGGTACCTTGCTGAGTGCAATTCTCGCCGGGCCGATTATCGGCATGTTGACCGGTTTATTGACCAACCTGATCTGGGGCCTGCTCACCGGCCCGATTGCGGCCGCATTCGCGCCGGTGGCGATGGTGATTGGTTTGGTCGCTGGCTTATTGGCTAGCATCGGTTGGTTCCGGACGTTACCGAAAGTGATCCTGAGTGGCGTAGTGATCACCTTGGCCGTGACGATTGTTGCCGTACCGATCCGAACCTATCTGTTCGCCGGGGTCACTGGCAGTGGCGCAGACTTCTTTGTCGCCTATGTGCATTCAATGGGTAGCAATCTGATCGAATCCGTCGCAATGACTGTGTTGGGGATCAACTTGATAGATAAAGTGCTGGTTGCCATCATCGTCTGGCTATTGGTGCGTAATATGTCGCAGCGAACCTTGCGTAATTTCCCCGCAATGGCTGCCGTGCGTTAATGCACCCGTTCACCTCGCTGGCTCTTTGGCTGGTACTGGGTGCTAGCAGCTTGCTGATGCCGTTTGGCTATCCGTTGCTAGCCTATAGCCTGGCGAGCTTTCTGTTGCTGATCTTGATGAAAAGTACCCGGCATCGCTGGCGCTACGTGGCGTGGATCATGTTACCCATGGCGGGCGGCTTATGGCTGGTGCATAGCGGTTGGCTGGCGTGGTGGCTACGGGGGGAGGCACGTGATGATAGTGAAATGCTCAACGCCGCCGCGCTCTGGCTACGCTTGTTGGCGTTGCTAAGTTTTGGGCAAATCTGGCTGCAATACGTGCCGCCGCAGCGCGTTATTCGCGCCCTGTTTGCCAGCCGTTTGCCGCTCGGGCTGGCCTACCTGTTGGCGGGGCCGTTGCTGGTTGCCGAACAGTTGCGAGTGCAACTGGCCGCGATTTATCAGGCACAGCTGGCGCGAGGCGTACCGCTAGATGGCTATTGGTATCAACGATTGCGCTACATTCCGGCATTGGTTATCCCGTTAACCCACAGTGCGTTGAATGATTTAACCGCGCGCAGCACGGCGCTGGATATGCGTGCTTTTCGGCTGCATCCCAGACGCACAACGCTATGGGCACCGAGCGACAGCCCGCTGCAACGTAGCGTGCGCTATGGCTTGCTGTTGGTGGCGGCATTGGAAATAGGAGCCTGGCTGTGGTTGTGGCACTGAATGCGCTGAGCTTTATTCCTCAAGGTAGTCGCTGGCAGTTGGAAAGCATCGAACTACATTGCGAGGTTCCAGGTTTATATGGCATTAGCGGCGGCAATGGCAGCGGAAAAACCACGCTTGCCCAACTGTTGGCAGGCTGTTTCCCCGACTTCTTACCCGGCACAATACAGGGTTCAGGAGTGGTCCTCGGTGAGGAAATAGGTTCGCGCCCGCTGGTTGAAATGGCGCAGCAGGTGCAGCTCATTCAACAAGCACCCCAGCTGCAACTCTCCGGCTGTACCTTCACGGTCGAAGAGGAGATCGCCTTCGGGCCGGAGAATCTGTGCCTGGATGAAGCCGAGATAATGGGGCGTATCGAACAGGCGCTGACGTTCACCGATTGCCACGCTTTACGCTATCGTCATCCAGCTACGCTCTCTGGCGGTGAGGCACAACGGGTGGTGATGGCCTGTGCGCTGGCGATGCGCCCACGGCTACTATTGTTGGATGAAGCCTTTAGCCGCCTGACACCTGAAGCTACCGCCAAGCTGTTACAACAGCTGGTTACTTACGCTAATCAGCAGCAGTGCGTGGTTTTGCTCTTTGAGCGGTCACTCACCAAGGTTGCCGCTTATTGCCTGCAAACCTGGGCGCTGGAGCAAGGCAGGCTTTCATTATGCTAACTATAGAATCGCTGGAATATCAGTGGCCAGGCGTGAGCGAACCCATCATTAGCGGTTTGGATTTGACCATTGAGGCGGGGGAATGGGTGGCCCTGATCGGGGATAATGGCGCCGGGAAATCCACGTTATTACGCCTGATGGCCGGGTTGCTAAAACCGACCGGCGGCAAGGTTCTCTTGCAGGGGCAGAATATTGCCACCCTAAAAGCGGCACAGCGTGCGCCGTTGCTGGGAGTATTATTTCAGGAAGCGGAACGGCAGATGTTTTGTAACCGGGTACGCGATGAGATCGCTTTTGGCTTACGCCATCAGGGTGTACGCGGCGATAGTCTGGAGCAGCGTGTTAATCAAACGCTGGCGCTTTGTGAGCTAACGGATGTAGCGGATGCTCACCCATTGGATTTACATGCCGGTCAGCGGCGTATGGTAGCCGTTGCCAACCTCGCTGCCGTTGCACCACCTCTGCTGCTGTTGGACGAACCCAGCCGTGACTTTGATAGCTATTGGTTAGGAGTATTTGCCCGTTGGTTAGCGGTTTGCCGTTCGCAAGGCACCACCGTGCTGGCCATTAGCCATGATTATGTTTTTGTTAAAACGCACTTTCCGCGCGTGATCCGTTTGGCTGATGGGGTTATTGCGGAGGATGGCGATGCGGGTCGGATAGTGGGCTAGCCTTAAGGCGAACCATTACGAGGATATCATCGCAATGGCTTAGGCACAGGTTACTGATGATAAGCTTTGCCCTATTCGTGTCGTAGGGGCTAAGCAAAAATGCGCCCGTTAAGTGGTCTATTTCTTATCCAGGCGTTTCGCTGCTGATTCGAGTGGCTTGATGCTTTTTTCCGGCGTAGGGAGATTTTCCGGCATGGTTCCAACTAGTTCTTCAATAGTTTGTCGTACTTTCCTACCTACATCGAAATGGGTCTGATTTGCCTGTTGTTTTGATTTTACCTGGTCGCGGCGCAGTTTTTCTTCCGCTTGGGTTGCTCGGGACAGATTGGCAGCAAGCTCAGTAGAACCCATATGGTCGAGGATTTTTTGGCTCTGTTTTTGCGTGAGGACTTGCCTGGTCGTTTTATTATGACACTGATCTCATAGTCATTTTTCAGCATGTTAACGACAGCATCAAGGAACTCCGCTTTCTGGGTGACCAGCTCAAGCTGTTCTTCAAGTTTCCTGATCCTTTGCTCAGGAGTTAAAGGGGCAGGCGGTTGGCTCATGGGCAACTCCCGGCCGGAGAGATGGGGAAGACCTAGAGCCCAGTTAAGATGACCATGCTTGCGCGACCAGGTCAGAACGGTGGAACGTCCCTGAATACCATAGTGCAGTTGAGCCTGTTTGTAGGTCATTTCGCCTTTTTCAACCTGCTCAACAACAGCAATTTTAAAAGACAAAGGATAGTCACGTTGTGTGCGTTTAAACTCGGCCATTATCACGTTCTCCGGATTTAAGTCGAAAACGTGTCAACGCTATTCAGGACGGGTCAATCACTACAAAAAGCCCGCTAATGTGCGGGCTCTAAGGTTTTTAGCTATCCAGTGGTAGCGACTGAATTTATTCATTGAGTATTGGCGTCTAAGCCTTGTGGATACTGGATTTCTTATAATGCGTTTTTTGATCGTGTACACCCATGTGTACACGGTAAAACGGAGTGCTATACCATTCCGACTATTTTTTAACCTCAAGCTGTCGCCGCTGCCATTAGGGGGCAACCTGCCTTGCTTTGCTCAACCGATCCCGATACTGAAAATATTACCCAAAGGACATTTTTGTCCCCTGGTACATACGGGATTATCCCGCATCATGGATCTGTTGCCTTTGTGGCTCGATTACCTCTCATGGCTCTACCGGAATCTTTTTCCGGTATCCGCTAAGATAGTACCGATTTGGTGGATACCAAAGTGGATACCCCGCGCACGGATACCAGGTGCACACTCCAAAACAGCCTTTTCGGTGCGAACCAGAGCCGCGCAGATTGCGCGCATCGAGCATGAGCCGGGTAGGTATAGTGATTTCCTCTATACCTTCAAGAGCGGCCAGCACAAAGGCCTGATGCGAATGAAACTACAATTGAAACGTTCAACTCGCTAGAAGAAGCGCAAAAACATATGAACAGATAGCCAGTTAAATAGGAATTTAATATGTATTAACTTAAAGAATATCATCATTGTAAATAGTTGTTTTCATATTTATGTTTTGGCCTGGTACCGTGATAGGATAACATTGGATTTTTCAACGCATTCATTACAAGGAGTTTACCGTGAGCTTTAATATATTTTTAAGTTTATCCGGCCAGCAGCAAGGTTTAATCTCTGCCGGTTGTAACACAATGGATTCAATCGGTAATAGATGTCAAAAAAATCATCCAGACGAAATTCAAGTGCTATCGTTAAATCATGGTGTTACACGCGAACAACATTGCAACCACTTGCCTGTTGATGTCGTAAAGCCTATAGATAAATCATCACCATTAATCGCTCTTGCAGTATCCAATAATGAAAAACTCACCGCTATTTTTCAAGTCTATTGGCTCAACCAATCAGGTGTATTGGAAGTGTTCTACGAAGTAAAATTAACTAATGCGACCATTATAAGCTTAAATTCAACTTACCCGCATGTGGTTAATAGCGCTGGGGTAATGCCATATGAATCACTTTCATTAAAATACGAGTCGATTACATGGGGGCACAAAATAGCGGGAACTTCTGGCTATAGTATCTGGGATGATCGCGTTTATTGAATTGCAAGCTAAAATTAAATTGCTTGTGTGTAGGCAAGCAATTTAAAAAGTGTACATTGGCTACCTGATTTTATTTACTAACACTATGCTAATATAGAGTGAGAACAAAATACCAACAACTGAAAGTGCATAAAAAAGCTTATCAGGAAAGACACTCGCCAACGCTATGCATAATAATGAAAGAACAAGCGCCAACACATAACTTAAGATATCCAATGTAACAGAACGGATCGCTTTAAACATATGCATTACCTCTTGTAAAACACATCAGCCAAGGCAAACATCAGCGCATCTGCGTTTGTGCTGTCATTAGAAAGAGATACTTTTATTAATGGGTCTATTTTTTTTGCAATAATAAAATACAGCATCTCAACCTCTTGAGAGTACAACATATTATAAATAACTCTATTCTCCCGTCTTAGCGCCCTTGCTGCCACGGCTGCTTTATCAAAATAACTATATATTTGGAATGCTGTTAGCATTCTTGCCACGACTTGCCTAGAAGAGATAATTACATCCGGGGAGCTTGATATTCTTAATGTGATCAACTGAACTAAAACCTCTATCAAAGCAATCTTTGCAGCTGCTTTTATAGCTTGCTTCGCAATGGTGTCAGTTACTTTGTCTTCAATCTCTGATCGCCTTTCCGTTAGGTTTTTTTTTGTTCGTTCAGGCATTGTTGCAAATACAAAATTTACAATGGTCAATGTCATCTCATAGATGACATTAGGCTTTTTAACCAGAGAAAAGATAGAGCGAAGCATACGAGAATCTTCTTCACGAATCATATTGCTATGTGCTGAGATAAGATTCATGTACTGTGGGTTGGTGTACCCAATAGAAACCTGTGGCGATATAAGTGCAAGCGATCTAATCGCGCCTGTTTCAATATCTCTCACACCATCACGTAAAGCCCCACTCGCCTTTTCTATAAATGCATCAAAATATTTAGCTAACACTTCATTGGATGATTGATTGTAGTCCATCTATTCACACTCCTTATGATTTTTTAGCATGGTACCCACATCATAGCAAAAAATAACAAATGCTGGCCCATGCCATTTAAAACTTAAGCAGTTACACGTAGCATAATGTAACTATAGCCATGATAAGTCTATCCCTGATTTTAGCATCACTGACCAAGATAAGAAGCTATCGAGGTTCGAGCGTGAGCAAATCCAACTTAGTGGCGTTCCGGGTTCCGGCTGATTTACAGGATGCCTTTAATCAGGCCGTGGCGGCCTCAGGTGGCGATAAGTCGGCTTGGCTTGTCGATGCCATCAGAAGCAAGCTCAATCGCCCTGTGGCTGATTCTGATAAGCGTATGTTGGTGCTGGTGGAATGAATGGAAACGGCTGGGCATTAACGCCAGCCTGATTACTGCCGCCCTGGCGAGATAGCTACCGCCTCGGCGCTGGTGCGGAGATCCAGCAGGTCTTTGCCGTCCAGGGTAAGACCTTGCTGGCGGACTGCGCTGATTAGCGTCTGCTCTATGGCTTTATGGTCTAACATGGCGTTACCTGCAGGTGTGGCCCGTCCTTGCGGTGAGGGGGCTTGAACGTCGCAATTTGTCGCTATGACGAAAACCCTCCGAACCTTATCAAATATTATCATCCGGTGCCGGAACTGAAAGCGCCTGAACGTTATGATTTGTTACTATCTGGCGTGTTTTGTACTCCACACAAAGAGGGGCGCAAGGTAGCGGCCTTAGTTTGAGCAAGGTGTAACTTTCTTGCCTGCTCAAGATCTGCCGGGCGTGACAGCAAAAACTCCGTCTTCAGTATCCCGTTCACCCTTTCCGCCATTATCACGTTCTCCGGATTTAAGTCGAAAACGTATCAACGCTATTCAGGACGGGTCAATAACAACAAAAAAGCCCGCTGTTATGCGAGCCTCATGGTTTTATGCGGTTTTCTTGATAGTTCCTGAATACTTACTCAATGTTCTGAATTTGCTCGCGCATCTGCTCAATCAGCACCTTCAACTCAATCGCTGAGGTAGTCACTTCGGCATTGATCGACTTGGACGCCAGCGTATTCGATTCGCGATTGAATTCCTGCATCATAAAGTCGAGGCGACGGCCAACGGCTTCTTTCTTCTTCAGGATGTTGTGCGTCTCTTTGACGTGCGCTTCCAGGCGGTCCAGCTCTTCGGCGACGTCGATACGCTGTGCCATCAGCACCAGTTCCTGCTCCAGGCGAGTGTTTTCCAGCTGTACCTGGGCTTCTTCCAGCTTGCTGACCAAACGTTCGCGCTGCCATTGCAGGATATTAGGCATCTGGGCGCGGACTTTGATCACTTCGGCGCTCACGCCGTCGAGGCGTTGCTCGATCAGGGCTTTCAGCGCGGTGCCTTCGCTTTCGCGTGCCACGATGAAATCATCCAGTGCGCCTTCCAGCGCCTGCATCAGCTCGTTGCTGATGAGGTCCAGATCCTGTTCCTGAGCGGACATCACGCCCGGCCAGCGCAGGACGTCGATCGGATCGATTTCTCCTTCGTCGCTCTGCATTTTGACCCAGTTAGCGGCTTCAACCAGCTGCTTGGCCAGTTTTTCGTTCAGGATCATCGAGCTTTGCGCGCTTGGGTCGAGCTCAAAGCGCAGGTTGCACTCCACTTTGCCACGCGTCAGGCGGCCACGGATTCGCTCTCGGATCACTGGCTCGAGGCTACGGAACTGCTCAGGCAGGCGGATGTAGGTTTCTAAGTAGCGTTGGTTAACGGAACGCAGCTCCCAAGCTGCGCTGCCCCATTCACCCTTGATTTCACGCCGGGCGTAGGCGGTCATGCTGCGGATCATTGTGCGTACCCGTAAATAGGAAAAGATGGAACGATTATAGCGTTGCACCTGCGGGCAGGATAGGCATAACGTCACGAAGCCCGTATAATGCGCAGCCAAACGTTAATAAGAAGCCGGAGAGAGCCCATGCGTCCTGCAGGCAGAGCACCACAACAAGTTCGCCCCTTGACACTGACCCGTCACTACACGAAACACGCTGAAGGTTCAGTGCTGGTTGAGTTTGGCGATACCAAAGTTTTGTGCACCGCCACGGTAGAAGAGGGCGTTCCGCGCTTTTTGAAAGGCCAAGGGCAAGGGTGGATCACCGCAGAATACGGCATGTTGCCGCGTTCTACCCACAGCCGTAATGCCCGCGAAGCGGCCAAAGGCAAGCAGGGTGGCCGTACGTTGGAGATCCAGCGTCTGATCGCTCGTTCACTGCGTGCCGCAGTGGATCTGAAAAAACTCGGTGAGTTCACCATCACTTTGGACTGCGATGTGCTGCAAGCCGATGGCGGCACCCGTACCGCTTCTATCTCCGGAGCCTGTGTGGCGCTGGCCGATGCGCTGAATGCGCTGGTTGCCGCCGGTAAACTGAAAGCCAACCCGATGAAAGGGCTGGTGGCTGCGGTTTCAGTCGGTATCGTTGGCGGCGAAGCGCTGTGCGATCTGGAGTATGTGGAAGATTCCGCCGCAGAAACCGATATGAACGTGGTGATGATGGAAGATGGCCGCATGATCGAGGTGCAAGGCACCGCCGAGGGTGAGCCGTTCAGCCACGATGAGCTATTGGCGCTACTGGCGCTGGCCCGAGGGGGCATCGAAACCATCTTCCAGGCGCAGAAAGCGGCGCTGGCAGACTGATTTTTAAAGGCGACCAAGCAGTCGCCTTTTTTATGCCCGGAAAATAGAACCAAAGTTATCGACCCAATTAGGAGAAGCAGTAATGAAAGCCTACCAGCGCCAGTTTATCGAGTTTGCGCTCCGCAAGCAGGTATTGAAATTCGGCGAGTTCACCCTGAAATCCGGCCGTACCAGCCCCTATTTCTTCAATGCCGGCCTGTTTAATACCGGGCGTGATCTGGCGCTGTTAGGGCGTTTTTATGCCGAAGCGCTGGTGGATTCCGGCATTGAGTTCGATCTGCTGTTTGGCCCAGCCTACAAAGGTATCCCGATCGCGACCACCACCGCAGTGGCATTGGCAGAACATCACAATCTCGATGTGCCTTATTGCTTCAACCGTAAGGAAGCGAAGGAACATGGCGAAGGCGGTACGCTGGTAGGCAGCCCGTTGCAGGGGCGTGTGATGCTGGTAGATGACGTGATCACCGCCGGGACGGCCATCCGCGAATCGATGGAAATTATCAGTGCCCATAACGCCAGCCTGGCCGGTGTGCTGATTTCTCTCGATCGTCAGGAACGTGGCCGGGCAGAAATTTCTGCAATCCAAGAAGTGGAGCGTGATTATCACTGCAAAGTGATCTCGATTATTACGCTTAAGGAGTTGATTGCTTACCTGGAAGAGCAGCCGGAAATGGCCGAAAGCTTGGTGGCCGTGAAGGCATATCGCGAGCAGTACGGGGTTTAAAATACGGTGTTTAAAATAATAGCGCCGGGTTGAACCCGGCGATACTTGTTACTGCAGTTGCGCCGCTAACAGCGGCCAGCGTGCATCAAAATCCTGTGTTGGGCGGTAGCGGAATTCAGAGCGAATATAGCGCGACAGCATCCCTTCACAAAAAGCCAGGATCTGGCTGGCCAGCAAGGTCTCATCGACGATAAAGCCCTTTCCTTCCCGTAGCTTACGTTCCTTCAACACCTGACGCAGTTGCGCTTCAATCCGCTCGAACAGCTGGTTGATCCTGCCCTGCAGGCGATCCTGCTCAAACATCAGCGCGTGGCCGGTCATGATCCTGGTCAGGCCTGGGTTGCGTTCTGCAAACCCCAGTACCAACAATACAATCAGGCGTAGGCGGTTGAACGTCTCTTTTTCATCCTGCAAGATCAGGTTGATGCGCGTTATCAGGCTATCTTCAATAAACTCGATCAGGCTATCAAACATCCGCGTCTTGCTGGGGAAATGCCGATAAAGGGCAGCCTCAGAGACACCAACGTTTGCGGCAAGCTTGGCTGTGGTAATGCGCTGGCTGCCGTCGCTGGATTCCAGCATCTGGGCTAACGCCTGCAATATCTCCTCACGCCGATTCCTTTTGGTATTTTCTTTTTCTGCCATGTTTGATTAGACCCTTGCTAAAACGGCTTATCCCCTCAATCTCTTCGGGTATAGATTTGCGAAAACCCGCGCACCGGCCGTTGCAGAGTAAACTCTGTGCGGCTTATAAGATCGCTGTTGTACGGTGTAATGGCTAACAGGTCTTTCAGACCCTTATTCTCCGTGCGTTACTCTCAATTGCCAGACCAACCGTGCCGCATTGCAAGCGGCGCGGTTGCAGGCGCCATCCCTGTAAATCATTCGGTTACGGGCAGGTTCTATTGGCGACCGGAGTGGCCAAAACCACCGGTACCCCGTTCGCTGCTATCGAACTCTTCCACCAGATTAAACTCGGCTTGCACTACCGGCACAAATACCATCTGTGCGATGCGTTCACCCGGCTCGATAGTGAAGGATTTCTGGCCACGGTTCCATACGGATACCATCAGTTGGCCCTGATAATCGGAATCGATCAGGCCAACCAGGTTACCCAGCACGACGCCGTGCTTATGGCCCAGACCGGAGCGCGGCAGGATCACTGCAGCAAGACTGGTATCGGCGATGTGGATAGCCAGGCCGGTAGGCAGCAGGGTGGTTTCGCCTGGTGCCAGCTCAACCGCGCTGTCCAGACAGGCACGCAGATCAAGCCCGGCAGAGCCTGGGGTGGCATAGGTCGGCAGTGGGAAATCTTGACCGATACGCGGGTCAAGGATCTTAACGTCGATTTTTTTCATCATAACGGCTGACTATCTCGTCTAGTAAACGTTGGCCAAGGAGTGCCTTGTCGCTATGCGGCAGGCGCTTGTCTCCATCCTGCCAAAAAAGATGCAGGGCATTGGTATCACTGTTAAAACCGTGCTCTGCAAGCGATACATCGTTAGCGCAGATTAAATCCAGTTTTTTACGCAGTAGTTTTTGTCGCGCATATTCTTCCACATTCTGGGTTTCAGCCGCAAACCCGACGACAAAGGGACGATTTTTGCTCATCGCGGCAACGCCCGCGACAATATCTGGATTCTTGATCATCTTGAGGATGATTTCATCACCCTGCTTTTTGATTTTCTCATCGGCAATCTGTTCTGCCCGGTAATCCGCCACGGCAGCGCAGGAGATAAAGATGTTCTGCTGCGCGGCGTGTTGTTGTACCGCTTGCTGCATTTCCAGCGCGCTGACGACATCCACACGGGTTACCCAAGGCGGCGTAGGCAGGCTGACCGGCCCGGCGACCAACGTGACTTGCGCACCGCGAGCGGCGGCGGCCTTGGCGATAGCAAAACCCATCTTGCCGGAGCTGTGGTTGCTGACGAACCGCACCGGATCCAGTGCCTCACGGGTGGGGCCCGCGGTGATCATAATCTTTAAATGTTGCAGATCCTGCGGCGCAGAGAAATGAGCGTTAGCCAGTTCCACTATCGCCAACGGATCCAGCATGCGGCCAGGCCCGATATCACCACAGGCCTGGCTACCGCTGTCTGGCCCCCACAGCAGCACACCACGCCCTTGTAGGGTCTGTAGATTGGCCTGAGTGGCGGCTGCGCGATACATCTGTTGGTTCATGGCCGGTGCTGCCGCGATCGGAGCATCGGTAGCCAGGCAGACCGTGGTCAGCAGATCGTTGGCCATGCCGGCGGCAACGCGGGCCAGCAGATCGGCGGTGGCCGGAGCCAGGATCACCAGATCGGCCCATTTGCCCAATTCAATATGGCCCATGGCAGCTTCTGCTGCGGGATCCAGCAGATCGTCGAAAACCGGATAGCCGGAAACGGCCTGCAGCGTCAGTGGGGTAATGAAGGCTTTGGCAGCGCTGGTCATCACCACTCTTACCTCGGCGCCTCTGTCGCGCAGGCGGCGTACCAGCTCAGGGCATTTGTAAGCGGCGATACCGCCACTGATGCCAAGCACAATATGTTTGCCGGAAAGTCCCGTCATCATGATTGTCCGATTGAAATCCGAAAGAGGCGGACATTTTAGCATAACCGCTGCCAGGTGGAGCGATTCTGCTGTGTATGCAGCCAGTTACATGCGGGTTTTCGTAACACTTCGCAATATTATCAATCACCTGTCGCACGATGAAATTCCCCGTGACATGCTGCTGTAGCAGGCAGGGAGGTGGCAATGAGCAATCAGGATATGTCGTTATGGCCTGGGGCTTTGGCACCCAGGGAAAAATTGATGCGTGATGGTGCTGCGGCGCTCTCCGATAGGGAGTTGTTGGCAATTTTCTTGCGAACCGGGCTACCTGGGGTTCACGTCTCACAGCGGGCCGAACAGTTGCTGGCGCACTTTGGTTCGCTGTATCACCTGGTTTCGGCGGACTACGAACAGTTTCATAGTCAGAAAGGGTTGGGGATTGCCACCTATGCGCAGCTGCAGGCAATTTCCGAATTGGCCTTCCGGCTGTTTTCCGGCCCCCATTTGCTGGAAAACGCGCTGCTGAACCCGAAAATTACCCAGCATTATCTTCACAGTTTGCTGGCTCACCACGAGCGAGAGGTGTTTTTAGTGTTGTTTTTAGACAATCAGCACCGGGTTATTCGCCATCAGGAGATGTTTGCTGGTACCATCAACAGCGTCGTTGTCCACCCAAGAGAAATTGTGCGTGCGGCGTTGAAGGCTAATGCAGCAGCCCTCATTCTGGCGCATAATCACCCTTCGGGTAAGGCTGAACCCAGTCACGCCGACCGTTTGATAACCGAGCAAGTGGTTAATGCCTGCCGGTTATTGGAGATCCGAGTGCTCGATCATTTGGTGATAGGCCGGGGTGAATGCGTCTCTTTTGCCGAGCGCGGATGGCTATAAGCAACTTTTTCGCGATCCTTGAGGGATCTTTAGCTGTTCGGGACTTGAGCACTTACGCTTCAGAGCGTATACTACGCCACCTTTGAGAATCTTGGGTTTGGCGTTAAGAGCCTATCTCAGCAGGTTTCCAACCTGATGTGAGGTTTCTGACCTGATGACGAGAGTCTCCTCAGTATGAAGTTTGCTGAGATGGGCTCTAAAAGCCTGACGAGGCGGCCATACCCTATACGAAGCTCGAGCTGATTTGATTTTTGGAGAATAAGACATGTCACGAGTCTGCCAAGTTACTGGCAAGCGCCCGGTGAGCGGTAACAACCGTTCCCACGCAATGAACGCGACCAAACGCCGTTTTCTGCCTAACCTGCACTCACACCGTTTTTGGGTTGAGGCTGAGAAGCGCTTTGTAACTCTGCGTGTATCTGCTAAAGGTATGCGTGTTATCGATAAGAAGGGTATTGAGACGGTCTTGGCCGATCTGCGTGCCCGTGGTGAGAAGTATTAAGGAACTGAATCATGGCTAAAGGTGTTCGCGAGAAGATCAAGCTGGTTTCTTCTGCTGGTACTGGTCACTTCTATACCACCACGAAGAACAAGCGTACTAAGCCGGAAAAATTGGAACTGAAGAAATTCGATCCAGTTGTCCGTCAACACGTGATCTACAAAGAAGCTAAAATTAAATAATTTTAGTGGATTAATGAAAACCCGGCCTCGGCCGGGTTTTTTCATTTTATAGGGGTAGCAAACGGAGAGGGAGCCAGTCATGCCTGAATTACCAGAAGTCGAAACCAGCCGCCGTGGTATCGAGCCTTATCTTGTTGGCCACACCATCCAGTATGCGGTGGTGCGTAACGCTCGCCTGCGTTGGCCGGTCTCCGAGCAGATCCTGGCGCTGAGCGATCGGCCGGTGCGCAGCGTACAGCGCCGTGCCAAGTATCTGCTGATCGAGTTGGACCACGGCTGGATTATCGTGCATCTGGGGATGTCTGGCAGCTTGCGTATGCTGGCAGAGGAAACCGAGGCTGGTAAGCATGACCACGTCGATCTGGTGATGAGCAACGGTTTTATCCTGCGCTACACCGACCCGCGCCGCTTTGGTGCCTGGCTATGGTGTGAAGATCTGGCCGCCAGCAACGTATTGGCTCATCTTGGCCCGGAACCGTTGGGTGAAGGGTTCAATGGCACCTACCTGTACGAGAAGTCCCGTAATAAGCGCACGCTGATCAAGCCTTGGTTGATGGATAACAAGCTGGTGGTTGGCGTGGGGAATATCTATGCCAGCGAATCGCTGTTTACCGCCGGGATCCTGCCAGATCGTCAGGCGGGATCCTTGACCAAGGCGCAGGCGGATCTGCTGGCCGAAACCATCAAGGCGGTGTTGCTGCGTTCAATTGAACAAGGGGGAACGACGCTGCGTGACTTCCTGCAGTCGGACGGTAAGCCGGGGTATTTCGCGCAGGAACTGCAGGTCTATGGCCGGGCAGGTGAACCTTGCCGCGCCTGTGGCACACCGATCGAGAGCGCCAAACACGGGCAGCGCAGCACCTTCTTCTGCCGCCGCTGCCAGCGATGATTACTGCGCGGCAAGCTTTTCCATCAGCGCTTTGGTGACGACATCCGGCAAGAACGGTGCGATGTCGCCGCCATGGCGTGCCACTTCCTTCACCAAGGAAGAAGAGATAAATGACCACTGCTCGGAAGGCATCAGAAACACGCTTTCCAACGTTGGCATCAGATGGCGGTTCATGTTCGCCAGCTGCAATTCATATTCAAAGTCGGACACCGCACGCAGGCCGCGTATCAGAATATTGGCGTTCTGATGGGCGGCGAAGTGCGCCATCAACTCGCTGAACCCCAGCACCTCGACGTTATCCAAATGAGAGGTCACCTGCGTGGCCAGGGCAACGCGTTCTTCCAGCGAAAACAGCGGTTTTTTGCTCGAACTGGCGGCAATGGCCAGGATCACGTGATCAAACATCAGTGAGGCGCGGGTGACCAGGTCCAAATGGCCGTTGGTCATTGGATCGAAGGTACCTGGGTAGATGGCTTTGCTGCTCATGGTTCACTTCTCTGAATAGTTGCGGCCCAATGCCCACAGTGCGGCATATTTATTGAAGGTATATTGCGCGTTGACCACGGCTAACAGCAAGCCCTGTTTGCCGTCGAGGAAACCGGCCCGCAGCAGCCAGGTTTTGCAGAACGCTCCCAGCGTGTGGGTGAGGATCGACAGATAACCGCAGCGCTTACCGGCCTGGTGGCGTTGGATTGCCCACTGCTCGGCGTAATGCAGCTGTTTGCGCTGGAAGGCAAAAAAGTCACGGCAGGTCAGGTGCAACAGATCGCCTTGCAGCGGCACGACTTTTGCGCCGCCGGTGTTGAGGGATTCATGGACCAGATCGTCGTTATAGCGATAGCGCTGATTGGCATACAGGCGGTTGACTCGGTCGGGATACCAGCCGCTGTGGCGCATAAAGCGGCCAAGAAACAGGTTACGGCGGCCCAGGCTGTAGACGACGTTATCGTCGGCGTTGGCTAATACCTGTTCGATGGAGTGGCGTAATTCAGGCGTGACGCGCTCGTCGGCGTCGATCATCAGCACGTAATCCTGAGTGGCGTAGCTTTGTGCTTTCTGCCGCTGCTTGCCGAAGCCTTGCCAGTCGGTATGGACAAACACCTTGGCACCCAGACTTTCCGCCAAAGCGACGGAACCGTCGGTACTGCCGGAATCTAGCACAATGATTTCATCAGCCCAGGCGACCGATTGCAGGCACTCGCTCAGCAACTCGGCTTCGTTTTTGGCGATCATCACTACCGACAGGCTGTTACGGTGGCTCATTCAGTGGCTCCGTGGCGGCAGGTGTGGCTCCAACAGCTGCAGCAGGCGCTGCAACGCCCCCTGGTTCTGATACAGCACTTCAACCGCGTGGCGGCCGTAATAGCGGCGATAATCTTCATCGGTCAGCAGCGTTTCTATCTCTTTCACCAAGGAATCGACATCGCTGATGGTGATCATCCCGCCCGCTTCGGAGAGTTTGGCGCAGATATCTTTGAAGTTGAAGGTATGTGGGCCCATCAACACCGGAATGGCATGGGCGGCCGCTTCTAGGGGATTATGTCCCCCGCGCTCAACCAGGCTGCCACCGACGAAGGCCAGATCGGCAATGCCGTACAGCAGCATCAGTTCGCCCATGGTATCGCCAATCACGACCTGCGTGCTGCTGGAAGGGATTTCGCCGCTGCTGCGGGTGGTGTAACTGAAGCCTGCTTTTTGCGTCAGCTCTTTGGCGGTTGGGAAACGCTCCGGGTGGCGTGGCACCAGGATAAGTAATAGGTCGGGGTGCTTTTCCAGCAGCCGGCGGTGGGCTTCCAGCAGAATGGTTTCTTCACCTTCGTGAGTGCTGGTGGCGATCCATACCGGGCGGCGTGGTGCCCATTGGCGGCGTAGCGTAACTGCTCTGGCCGCCAGCTCTGGCGTTACGGAGATATCGAACTTCAGGCTGCCGGTGACGGTCAGCTGTGAACGCTTCAGGCCCAGTTCGATAAAGCGCTCGCCGTCTTCCTGATTTTGCGCAGCGATCAGGGTAATGCGGCGCAGGATATCACGGATAAAACCGCCGATTTTCTTGTAGCCAGCCGCCGAACGGGCGGAAAGGCGCGCGTTGGCAATCACCAGCGGGATTTGGCGCTGGTGCAGGGCGTTAATCAGGTTGGGCCACAGCTCGGTTTCCATGATGATCACCAGCTTGGGATCCACCTGGTCGAGGAAACGGCGCATCGAACCCGGCAGATCGTAAGGCAGGTAGACATGATGCACATCTTTACCGAAAGCGGATTGCACCCGTTCGGAACCCGTTGGCGTCATTGTGGTCACAGTAATCGGCAGGTAAGGGTAACGATGGCGCAGGGCGCGAACCAGAGGGATCGCCGCCAGGGTTTCGCCAACAGAAACGGAATGCAGCATAATGCCGCCCGATACTACTTTCCCGGCGCAGAAACCATAGCGTTCCGCCCAGCGTTTACGGTAGGCTGGTGCTTTGCGGCTGCGCAGCAGTAAGCGGAGCCAGATCAGGGGTTGGATAAGGTAGAGTAGTACCTGATATAAACGGAGCAGCATTCTATCAATTTCATTTATATGGGTTATCCAGAATAGTACCATAACCGGAAGGGAAAGGCGCTAACTTGGTGGCTCGGTGTCAGGTTGGGACAACAGGCGAGAGATGTCGCCGATAGGTTTGTAATGAAGAATATTTTAATTATCCGCCGCGACAATATTGGCGATCTTGTCTGTACCACCCCGTTGATTGAAGGGGTGAAAACCGCTTACCCTGACGCCAACCTCTATCTGCTTATCAATAAAGTCAGTCAGGATGTGGTGAAAAATAACCCGCATCTCACCAAGGTGTTTGTTTATAAGAAGGCCAAACACAAGGCCAAGAATGAGACCACCCTTGGGGTCTATTTTGAACGGCTGATGATATTTTTGCAGCTGAGAAAAATTAAGTTTGATGCGGCTATTCTGGCTAACCCGGTGCCGTGCAAATATAGCCTGCGCCTGGCAAAAATGGCCGGGGTTAAAAATATTATCGGTGCAGATCTTGGCACCAGTGAAATTCATCACCCTTTCCGCGCGGCGGATTTTCACGGCAAGCATCAGGTGGAGCACACCTTCAGCTACCTCTCTGCCATCACCGATCGCTCCATTGCCATTCCTCCGGTGAAGGTCTTCCTCACTGCGGAAGAACAGCAGCAAGCGCAGCAACGTTTACACAGTCTGCTGCCCCCGGTTGAGCGGGTATTTGCCGTGCATATCAGCAGCCGCAGTCCGAAACGGCGCTGGCCTATTGAGCGCTACGCCGAAATCATCAACCGCCTGATTGCCGATCCTACCACTGGCGTGCTGATCTTCTGGTCACCACAGGGAACGCTGACGCCTGATGATATCGGCGATCAAAAGCGGGCGGAGCAGCTGTTGGCTGGCTGCCAGAACGAAAGGGTAGCGCTCTACCCAACAGCATCGGTACGCGAACTGTTGGCCGGTTTCGAGCTATGCGACCGGGTGCTGTGCAGCGACGGTGGCCAGATGCATTTGGCCGCGGCACTGAATAAAAGCATGGTGGTCTTCTTTGGCGATACGGATAAAGAGTCTTGGCATCCGTGGAGCGGACAATATCGGATCCTGCAAACCGAGTCGGGTGATTGCGTTGATGTTACCGTCGATGAGGTGTGGCAAGAAATACAGGCCTTGAATTAATTAACAACCAGGCAGGGTAAACCTGCCTGGAGTTATTTTTTTAACGCCAGATACTGTTGGCAAATAGGCTCCAGGCCATAGCTCAGCAGCTGCTGGTGATTAATGACCGGTGGATGAGCATAAATCTCTGCCATTTTCTCCGCCAGTGAGGCTTCATTTAATTCCGCTAGCGCACGGGTTAACCCCGCTTTTTCCAGAATTTCCTCAGGCCCGCCAGGGCAACGGGTGCTGACGACCGGCGTGTCGCACAGCAAGGCTTCAACCAGCACGTTACCGAACCCCTCACTGTCTGAACTGAGCACCAGCATCGCGGCGTGTTTGATCAGGGGATAGGGATTGGCCTGAAAACCGAGGAACAGCACGCGATCGCTAATGTTTAACTCTGCGGCAAGGCGTTTGGTCTCGTTGATTTGCGCTTCATTGCCGGCGCCCACCAGCGCCAAAGGGGCCTGGATACCAGACAGTGCGTAGGCTTTCAGCAAGCGGTCGTGGCGTTTATGTGGATGAAAACGGCCTACGTGCACCAGATAGTCTTTGCCTGCCAGCTCACAAGGCTCTGCCGCCTGCTGTTCGATGGCGGCGATATCAAACGGGTTGTTGATCACCGCCAGCCGGTTAGGAGCAATCCCCAGATTTTGCTGGAGATCGTTGCCCACCGCCTGTGAGACGGCAACGATATTCTGCCGTTGGTAGACACCCGCGACCTTGCGGCTTTTGAGCCAGCGATCGAGGCCGGTACGGTGACCGAGGTAGGAGGTGGACAGAATGCCGTGAATGCAGAACCACAGCCGGGTGCTGTCCAGCACTTTGCTATGGCTGACGATACGATCGGTCTTGTGCAGGTTGGAGAACACCAGGTCGTAACGGCCGTGCTGCTGCTCGTTGGCGGCAACCGCGCGATCCAACATCGCGGCGCGGCGTGCCAGCTCGGTCAGCTTACGCCAAGGCGATCGGCAGTTGTCGCTGAGCACCTGATAATCAATGCCGGTGGGGATCGGGTAGTTGCAGACGTCCCGCAATGAGATCAGGCTGACATCATGCCCCAACTGCTGCATGCCCTGGCACAGGGTCAGTACCACCTTTTCTGCTCCGCCGCCCGGTAGGCCGTCGATAATCATCAGAATACGCATAAGTTAGTCCAGCAGTCGGTTATACAACGATATGAGCTGTTCTGAGAGGTGTGCTGGCGTGGCCGACATGATACGCAACCGTGCCGCCTCTCCCATGCTCGATCCCAAGGCTTGCCGTGGCAGTGCAACGATAGCATCGGTGAGGGCGCTGACGTCCAATGCATCACAGACAAAGCCGTTTTGCCCAGGAGTGATGAACTCAGCGCCACCGCAGGTGGTGCTGGTGATCACCGGCAGCCCGCATGACATGGCTTCCAAAATCACGTTGGGGAACGGATCGTACAACGTTGGCAGCAACAGGGCATCGGCGGCCTGATAGAACGGCAGCGTCTGTTTCTGCACGCCCATGAAGCGCACCCGGTCACCACAACCCAGCTTTTGTGCCAGTGAGCGGTAACGTTTTTCTGCTTTATCTTTACCCACCACCAATAGGTAGCTGTCGGTGGCGGCTACGGCGCGAATTGCGGCTGCCAACCCTTTACGTTCGAAGCCTGAACCGACAAAGATCAGACAGTGCGCCTGTTGCGGGATCTGATACTGCGCCCGCAACTGCTGCCGCTGTTGCTCATTCGCCGGTAAAAATTTCTGATTGTCGATGGCATTGTAGATCACCGTGATTTTATCGGCCGGCACGCCGAAATCGGCGATGATTTCCCGTTTGATCATCTCGGCGTTGCAGATCACCGCTTTCAGCTCTGGCGCGGCATACATGGCGCGTTCGGCACACATCACATAGCGGTGATAGCGGTTGGAGAACAGCCATTTGCGCCGCCACTCCGGCAGCAGGCGTGCCCGTTGCAGCAGCCAGCGGCGATGGACGCCGTCACCGGCGCGATAGATATCACAGCCGGGGATGCGTTCATGGCTTTGCACCAGATCGAAGCTCTCTTTCTGCCACAGGGCTCTAGCCGCTTCGGCAAAACCGCGTTCGCGGCTGATGCGCCCGAACTTCATCGGGGTGCACAGGTGGATGTGCCAGTTAGGGTTAACGTCCCCCTGCCATTCGCGGGTGATGACGTTCAGATCCAGATCTTGTTGTTCCAGCGCCTCCAGGGCACGGGAAACGAATCGTTCTGCCCCGCCATCCGGGCGGTATTTTTGGCGGACAATCGCCAGGCGAAATGCTTTCATGCAAGCGTGCTCCGCGCGGCTGCAATCACCACGTCTGTAGGAATAAGGTCCAGGTAGCGCTCATCGGTGCCGGTATTGATGGCATCCGGGTCCGGCAGGCTGCCGTAGTCCCCGGCCCAAATCACCTGGCCGATAACCTGCCAGGGGCGCCAAAATACCAGCTTGGATGGCCCGAACAGCGCCACGCAGGGCGTTTGTAATGCCGCCGCCATATGCATGGGGACTGAATCTACCCCGATAAACAGTTTGGCATGGTCGATCAACGCCGCCAGCTGACGCAGGGTCAACTGCCCGGCCAGAGAAACCACCCCTTGTTGTGGGCACTGTTTCAGTATTTGCGCCACCATGTCCTGCTCTTTGGCATCCGGCCCTGAGGTGATCACCAACTGGTGCCCTTCGGCCTGCAATGCGCTGATGGTGGCCGCCATTTTTTCTTCGCTCCAGCATTTAAAGAACCAGCGCGACGTGGGTTGTACCACGATATAGCTGCCGGTGACGCCATTTTGTTGCAAAAGCTGGTGGCTGGCCTGCCAATCTTGTGGGCTGTAGCTCATGGTGACCTGCTGTTTTTGCTCAGGTAAACCCAGCGGTTGCAGCAGCGAGAGATTTTGTTCAACGGTATGCAGATGCTCGTGCCCGGCTACCGGCACCAACTGAGTGTGGCAGTAACGCCACAGGAAGCCACGGCGTTTGGGGAAATCGAATCCCAGACGAATGCGGGCACCGGTGAGGCGAGTAATCAACGCGCTGCGCCACTGGTCGGCCAGGTTGACCACCAGATCGTAGCGTTGTGCCTGCAACTGACGGATCAGATGCAGTTCGTGACCCAAGTGTGCCTTGGTGCCCTGTTTTTTCCACTGGCGATCGATGACAAAGATTTGCGACAGCGCCGGGTTGCTCGCCAACATCTCCTGCGTTTCTTTGTACAGCAGGATGTCGATTTGAGCATCGGGATAGTTCTGCCTCAGCGTATTGATGACCGGAGTGGTCAGCAGCATATCGCCATGATGGCGCAGCTTGACGATCAGAATACGCTGTATGGGCGTGGCAGAAACAGGGGCTGGCGCGTCGTTCATAGTCAGTCGCTTTCAGGGAAACCAATCTTTGATTCTAAATGACCCGATTGCATGTGGCTACTGTTGCTCGGTTTTCTTGCCTGCACAGAAAAAAATAGTGGCATAGAGTGACAATTACGGCTCAATGTTGTCCAAACGAGGCGATAAAGTCGTTTGCCCTGAGGAATGGGGCTGCGTAACATAATGTAAATCTGTGACTATCAGGTTCCCAATGTATGACTAAACCGGCGTTTCTTATCACGATTGATACCGAAGGCGATAATCTGTGGCAAAACCACGATCGCATTTCGACCGAGAACACGCGTTTTTTGCCGCGCTTTCAGGCGCTGTGTGAAAAATATGCCTGCAAGCCGGTTTATCTGACCAACTATGAAATGGCGGTCGATACCCAGTATGTTGAATTTGCCCGCGACGTGATAGCACGCGGCACCGGCGAAGTGGGCATGCATCTGCACGCCTGGAACAGCCCACCGTTGACGCCGCTCACCGATGATGACTGGCGGCATAAACCCTATCTGATCGAATACCCGGCCGATCAAATTCGTGCCAAGGTCGATCATATGACCAAGCTGCTGGAAGATACCTTCCAGACCAAGATGCTCAGCCACCGTGCCGGGCGCTGGGCGTTTAATGAGTTTTATGCCTCATTGCTGCTGGAATATGGCTATCAGGTCGATTGTTCCGTCACTCCGCGCGTTAACTGGCAGTATTCGCCCGGCAATCCGCAGGGCAACGGCGGGACCGACTATCGCCATTTCCCCTCGCAGGCCTATTTTATCGATCCGGCCAATATCGCCAAACCCGGTAATTCCACGCTGTTGGAAGTGCCAATGAGCGTACAGTATAAACATTCGGCGCTGATGAATGCGGTGAAACAGGGCTATGACCGCCTGCGGGGTAAAAAGCGTTCGCCGTCGGTGCATTGGCTGCGTCCCTCCGGTAACAATCTGGACAAGATGAAGCTGGTGGTCGAACGCTCTCTGGCACAGGGGCACGATTACGTCGAATTTATGCTGCACTCCTCCGAGTTTATGCCGGGAGGCAGCCCGACGTTCAAGACCGAGCAGGATATTGACGCGTTATATCGCGATTTGGAGCAGCTGTTTGCCTGGTTGCAACAGCGCACGGTTGGCATGACCTTGGCTGAATACTATCAACTGAAAGTGAATTAACATGTCAAAAAAATGGAAAATCAAGGCCGCTGACTGGTTCTTGCGGCGCTATACGGCAAAGCACGGCCGTTTCCAGCCGCCAGCGACTTTCGACAGCCGTCTCCAGTTCGAGAATATCGTGATTTATTCCACGACGGCACTGGGGGATTTCATGTTCAATACCCCGGTGTTAAGAGCGATGCGCGAACGCTACCCGGCAGCGCATATCACGCTGGTGGTACATGAAAAGAATAGGGAACTGGTAGAAAACGGCCGCTATTACGATCGCGTAGTCTACTGGAATAGCAAAATAAAGACCCTGGGGCCGCTGTTGAAATCGTTGCGTGAGCATCAGCCTGATTTGGCGCTGATCATGCATTCACATCTGCCTTATGACATTATCAGCGCCATTATGGCCGGGGCCAAATATGTCATCCGGGATAACTACAGCTCGGGGATCTGTGGGCTGGAGCCTTGGTTGACCAACTACGTATTTCATTATTACGGCCACTTTATCCGCCGTAAGCTGGAGCTGGTTTCTATTCTGGGTTGCCGTAGCGACGATCCGACCATGGAAATACCGGCACCTTATACGCCAGGCAGTAAAAATCCTGATTTCTGCACCATTGGTTTCCAGCTAGGCGCTTCAACAGAATCACGCTGCTGGCCGGTGGGGCACTTTGCCAAACTGGCGGATATGCTGGTTGCTCGCTATGACAACATGCGCTTCGTGCTGATTGGTGCGCCGATGGAAGAAGGAAAAGCCCAGCAGTTCCAGCGGCTGATCAATGCCAATACCCAGGCTTGCGTTGACAACCAGATCGGCAAAACCGGGCTGCAAGGAGCGCTGACGCTGATCAGCAGCCTCGATGTGTTGGTGACCGGAGATACCGGGCCGCTTCATCTGGCGGTGGCCCTGAAAACCAAGACCATCAGCCTGTTTGTCACCGCTGACCCGCGCTCAACCGGGCCGATCCAGGATCACCAACTGCACCGTATCATTCATCAGTCACGCACGGGCTACACCATGCCATTGGAAGCGGAAGGCCCGGTGGGTGTCATACAACCGCAGCGGGTTTTTGATGAGATCGTGGCTCACGTACCACTGAACCCTTGAGAAAAAAACGCATCGGTTACCCGGTGCGTTTCTTCTTCAGCCAGCGACGGATTTTAGACAGGCAGCTATCCACGCGCGCGAAGCGCATCTGGCGGACTTTCTTGTGCGGAACGTCGCTGTTGCTACACAGGGCCGCCGTTTGGCGCAGGATCGCCAGGGTTTCCGGTGGGTAGCGATAATAGCCGTAGACCGCCTTCGACATGGCCTTTAACTCCGAGAAAGCGTTGGCGAGCATCAGGGCAGCCAGCTGCCGCAGTGGCTCATCACCACGATGAGCGTCCACGAAGCGCAGCATCTTCTGCATGGCAAACAGCATATCTTCACTATCTTTCGCCCGGATGTTGCGGGTGATCCCACGGTCATTATCCCGATATAAGTAGAGCGGGTGGTCGAGATGCGCGATGTGGCGGGTTTTGAAATATTGGAACGGCGTGAAGATAACGTCTTCATAGCGGCGGCCGTTTTCGAACGTTTCCCCAGCCAGCAGCGTACGCCGGTAAATCCGGCTCCAGACGTGCCACATTGAGTGTTCAAACAGCGGCTTCAGACTGGCCAGGCCGTGCTGTTCGAAATCGTAGCTACGGTAGCGTATCTCGCTATTGGCGGGCACTGCTGGCGGGTTTCCAGAGAATTTCTGATAGTTGAAATCAATCAGGTCATCTCTGCCCGTGAGTAACAGCGGGCGCAGGATCGCCAGATAGTCGCTGCTCAGCAGGTCATCGCCGTCCAGAAATGCGACGTAGCGTCCACTGACGTGTTGCAAACCGACATTACGGGCGTGGGCAACGCCGCCGTTTGCCTGAGTAATGAATTTGCTATGCGGGTGCTGTCTTGCCGCCAGGAATTGGCTCACCAGGGCCGCAGACGCATCGCTTGAGCCATCATCGATAATCACCACTTCAATATCATCACCGATCTGATCGTATAACGAGCTCAGGCTGGCGATGACAAAGTCTTCATTGTTGTATACCGGCACAATAAAGCTGAGCAGCAGCGGTGACGAACTCATACCGACGGTTCCTGACGCTTTTTCACCGACAGTACGCTGGCGATGATGGCCAGGCAGAAGACTGCCGTGCCTTCGGTACTGAAGAAGATAACGTCGCTAAGCCCGTAGACAAACAGGCTGAAGGTCACCCCCAGCAACAGCGCATTGCGATACGGCTTAAATGAGGAGATGAATAGGCCGATGTACAGCGCCAGTAACAACAAACTTCCCCAAAGGCCTTTGAGCGAATAGGTTTCCAGCAGTTCGTTATGCAGATGCACGTTGATGTAAGGCGTTACCCCGTACAACCGCGGCTCCTGCGCAACGATGGCGCGGATCTCTTCCCCACGCTGTTCGGCAGATTGTCCCATTGGCGCAAGCGAGCCGGTGCGTATGGCAATGACCTGCATCGTCAGGCGGGAAATAATCGAGTTATCCACTTCGGGCTGGTCGATCATCTGCAGATTGGTTTTGAAATCGGCAACACGCTGTTCTATCTGTGACTTAAAGGCGAAACCGCAGGCCAATAGCAATAAAGGCACCGAGGCGACCAGTTGGATCTTATGCTTGCGGGTCACCAGGTCTTTGGTTGCCAACAGCGACAGGCAGATGGCAACGGGGTACACCAGTATGGCCGCCCGCGTCCCTGTTAGGATGAGAGTGGAGAAGGTGAGCAGGAAGCCAACCACGTACAGCGGGATGCGATACTTGGTCCGCAGCATCAGTATCGCCTTCATCATGACCAGGCTGATGGCGGTCATCAGGTAGGCAACGACGGTAGCCCGGTCGAAGTTAAGCTCCACGCGCGAGATATCTAACTGCAGGCCCTGATAAAGCGCATAGCCATTGACGGCCAAACCACAGACCAGAGCTACGACAATAAAGGCACGTTGCATGCAAAGACGCTCGTTCAGTGCGATCAACAAAATAAACGCTGTGGCAATCTGCAGCTTACCGGTCGACATATACGAGCGGTAAATATTGATGTATTCGCCGGGCTGCTTGAAATGGTTCATCCAGAAAATCGTCCCCATGCCTACGCAGAAAAACAGCAGCGGCAGGATCAGGTTTCTTTTGTTTTTCAGGAAGTACCTTAAGTGCAGACAAACGGCAATAAAGGAAATATAGCTGGAGACATAAAACAGGTTACGCCCCGTGTCGAAGCCAAAAGGGATGGTACAAAAGGCAATGGCGCATCCCAGATAGATCAGGTAGCTGAAAATCGGGTGCGGGGCTGTTTCTTTAAACATGGAGTAAGGTTTCCGGCTCACATTACGGTTAAGCAATAAAGGATTGCAGCGTGTCGTCGAATTCTGTTTTGAACAGAGCATAGCTGAAATGTTGAGCGGGGTAGTGCCGGGCATTCTGGCTCATCTGGTGGTAGGTTTCTGCCACCAGCAGTTTCTCTACCGCATCCGCACAATCGATATGCGACAACAGCTTCGGTGTGACCAGGCTGTCGGAGAGGGGATCGTAAACCTCGTGTGGGAAATCGACCTTGATGCCGGTTAACCGCTGGTGCTCTTCAATGGATACCGTCGGCGTCAAGCCAATGCCGCAGTAGCCGTCTTTCACCGCTTCCGGCTGGCCGTCTACCATGGGGAAAATCACCGGTACGCCAAAATAGAGCGACTCCATGCAGGATAAGCCGAAGGGTTCGGTGATCGGCGTGCTCATATAGATTTGTGTGCGGTTGAAAAAATCTGCCACGTTATCCTGAAAGCCGCTGAAAACCACCCGCTCACCGAGCTGCAGCTTGGCTGCCAGGGCTTCAAACGCTGTCCGATCCGGGCCTTTGCCCGCAATTTCCAGATAAACGTCGTGCCCACGGCGCAGTAGCTCCTGCATCATCAGCAGAGAAACGCTGATGCCTTTCAGGCTCACCAGGCGCGAGGCAGTCCCAATCCTGATCGGCTGTGCCAATGATTTTGGCGTTTCATCGATCCCGCTAGGCGTTTTGATGCGGTTGATCACCACCGGATTCGGGCAAGGCAGATTAAAGCGCAGCTCCATCACCCGTTTTGAGGCATGGGAGGCAGAAATCACGCCGTCCAGCATGGCGAAGAAGCGCAAGGTCTTGTGGTTTTTGGCGTAGCGCCATGAGCAACCATGATCATAATAGACCAGTTTGCCACGCTTGGGCTTGGCCGCCAGCCCTGGGATCAGATCCCACACGATAATGACGTCGGCGTTTGCCCGCTCGATTTTTCTTTGCAGCAGGTATTTGCGCAGGAACTGTGGGCAACGCAGAGGGAGCGAATTGAACAGCCGGTTGGCAAAGGTGACCTGCTGGTTCGGCATCTGTTGGCGGATCTCTTCGCCAACTTCGCTGCTGACGCAAATCACCTGATTACTGCCGTCGTGGGTATCATTGATATACTGCAGGAACAGGCGCTCAACCCCGCCCATCTTGCCTAAATTGATAATATGCAGCTTTTTCATGCAATAACCTTTTGCAGTTCTGTCCAAACGGCGTCGGCGGTGAGGGTGGCCATGCTTTTTTCCGGCGAAATCAGTGAGTGCTGATTCTGCCCATAACCCCCAATCAGCCCCGGATCGGTCGGGCCGAACAGGGTGATATTCGGGCGATCCAGCGCGGCGGTCAGGTGGCTTAATCCGGTATCGACCGACACCACGGCTTTTGCCCCAGCCAGCACTTCGGCAACCTGTTGCAGACTGAGCTTGGGTAACACTTCAACGTGTTCAAACCCTTCTGCCAGCCGTAAAGCGCGTTGGCGTTCGTGCTCAGCCCCCCAAGGTAGCTTGATGTTTATGCCGCTCGGAGCGATCAGCGCGATCAGTTCGCGCCAGTTTTCCTCCGGCCAGTGTTTTTCATCCCGCGTAGTGGCATGCAGGAACACCAGATATTGCCCGGCATCGGCGGGTGGTTGGCTTAGAAAACGAGCGGCAATGGCGTAATCACCCGTGCTCTGCGGCTTTGCATACCCCAGGCTCTTGGCGAACAGCTCGCGAATGCGTTCCACCGCATGCTGCTGCTTGTCGATCTCATGGCGATGATTATAGAACCAGCTGGCAAAAGGCTCGCGGACGCTTTTGCAGTCCAGGCCGTGTTTGCTGCCGTGCGCGATGCGCGTCACCAACGCCGCGCTCTTGATCAGGCCCTGTGCATCGATCACGATGTCATAGTCGCGCTCCTGCACCTGGCGCTTGAAATCGCAGCGCTGTTGGCGTGTTTCACTGCCGAACCAATTTTTACGCCAGCGGCGGATGGCCACTGGGATCACGCGATCCACTGCCGGATGCCAGGTAGGGATCTGGCTGAACCCCTCTTCCACTACCCAATCGAAGCGGATACCGGGGATGGCGTGCATCGCGTCGGTCAAGGCCGGCAGCGTATGGAGCACATCCCCCATCGAAGAGGTCTTTACGATCAGCACCTGCATGATTATTCCTCGCTGGCGGCTAATAACGGCGTCAGCGCGTCTAACACCTGCTGTGGCTGGATGTCGATCAGGCTCTGGTGATAGCCCTGGTCGGCATCGCCTTTGCGTACCTTGTGATAACCACTGATCAGGCGGATCACCTTGGCCTGATGGGACAGCGGCGGCGTGAAGTCCGGGCTGCTTGGCCCGTACAAGGCTATCAGAGGTTTATTCAACGCTGCTGCAACGTGCATCAGGCCGGAATCGTTACTGACCACGGCCCGGCAAGAGGCCAACAGGATCACTGCCTGTTCGAGCTGGGTTTCCCCGGCCAGGTTGAAGCAGAAATCGCGAGACTTTTCTGCCAATGCGTCACGGATCTGCTCACCGGCCTCGTGGTCTTTGGCTGAGCCAAACAGGGCGATTTGATAGCCTGCGTCGATCAACATCTGTGCCAGCGTGGCGTAATGGTAATGCGGCCAGCGTTTGGCTGGGCCGAATTCGGCGCCTGGGCAAAAACCGATAATGGGCCGGTGATCGGTGAGATTAAACGCCGACGTGGTTTCGGCAATCTCTTCGTCACTGACCTGCAACTGCGGCCAGAGTATCGGCTGCGGCAGATCTTCGGCGCGCTGTATCCGCTGCTTGTCATAAGCCAGTGCGACATAGCGCTGCACCATCAATGGGAATGCTGCTTTATCCAGTACGCGGAGATCGTTGAGCAGGCCGTAGCGCATCTCGCCGCGCCAGCCGGTACGCTGCGGCACGTTGGCAAAGAAGGGCACCAGGGCAGACTTGAATGAGTTGGGCAGCACATAGGCACGGTCATAACCATTGGCGCGTAGCGCATGGCCAAGACGGCGGCGTTCGCCCAATGCCAGGGCACCGTGGCCCAGCGGCATTGCCAATGCCTGGTTGACTTCGGGCATCCGCGCCAGCAGGGGACGGCACCAGGCAGGTGCCATCACATCGATTTCTGCCGACGGGTGCTCGGCCTTCAGGGTGCGGTAGAGACTTTGCGACATCATCATATCGCCAACCCACGAAGGGCCAATGACCAGTATTTTCATACCGTGAGTAACTTCCTTCAGCGCTTAAGCGGGACGATTCAACCAGGCCATGTATTCTTTCACGCCTTCAGCCACGGTTTTGAACGGTGCGTCATAACCGGCAGCGCGCAGCTTGGTTTGATCGGCCTGGGTGTAAGCCTGGTAGCGGCCTTTCAGCTTTTCCGGGAATTCAATGTATTCCACGGCACCGGACTGATGGTATTCCACTACCGCATCGGCCACCGCCTGGAAGGTTTCCGCACGGCCGGTACCGCAGTTGAAGATGCCGGATACGCCGTTCTTCCAGAACCACAGGTTGACCGCCGCCACGTCGCCGACGTAGATAAAGTCACGCTTGAAGTTTTCGCTGCCGGCGAACAGTTTTGGATTTTCGCCACGGTTGATCTGGTTGTTCAGGTGGAACGCGACGCTGGCCATGCTGCCTTTATGGCCTTCACGCGGGCCGTAAACGTTGAAGTAACGGAAGCCACACACCTGCGAATCCGCTTCTGGCAGGATCTCGCGCACGTATTGGTCGAACAGGAATTTGGAGTAACCGTAAACGTTCAGCGGCTGCTCAAACTGACGCTCTTCGATAAAGTTATCGGTGCGGCCGCCGTAGGTGGCAGCGGAAGAGGCATACAGGAACGGGATCTGACGATCCAGGCAGTAGTGCAGGATGTCTTTGGAATACTGATAGTTGTTATCCATCATGTATTTGCCATCCCACTCGGTGGTAGAGGAACAGGCACCCTCATGGAAAATGGCGTCAATGTCACCCAGATCGTCACCGGCCATGATGCTGGCGATAAAGTCTTCTTTATCGACATAGTCAGCGATATCAAGGTCGACCAGGTTAACGAATTTGGTGCCATCTTTCAGGTTATCCACCACCAGGATATCGCGATATCCGTTTTCATTCAGTGCCTTGATGATGTTGCTGCCAATCATGCCAGCGCCGCCAGTGACGATAATCATTGGGTTTACCCCTGTGTTCTTCCCGGTGGTGCACAATGCCCCACCCTATATGCTGCCTATAATAGCATTTCATGCCATTGGGAACATCGGTACGGCTCTTAATATCCCGTGCCGTTACACTATGCGCCGGTTTGCCGTGATATCTGCTGCAATTTTCAGATTCTCTGCGGCGGAATGTCGTCAGTTTGCCGGCAACGCAGTAAAATATGCCGAAAATGCCCCTATCCTGGAGATGACCGAATGTCTGCGTCTTTTTACCAGCAGCTGGAACAGCAGCTTGCTACCACTCGCGCCGAAGGGCTGTTTAAACAAGAGCGCATTATCACTTCTGCCCAACAGGCCGATATCTCGGTGGCTGATGGTCGCCAGGTGATCAACTTCTGCGCCAATAACTATCTCGGGCTGGCTAACCACCCGGCGCTGATCGCGGCGGCAAAGGCCGGGATGGATAGCCATGGCTTCGGCATGGCGTCAGTGCGTTTTATCTGTGGTACACAGGATAGCCATAAGCAACTGGAACAAAAGTTGGCCGATTTCCTGGGAATGGAAGATGCGATCCTCTACTCCTCTTGTTTTGACGCCAATGGTGGCCTGTTTGAAACCCTGCTGGGCCCGGAAGACGCCATTATTTCCGACGCGCTGAACCATGCCTCGATCATCGACGGCGTGCGCCTGTGCAAGGCCAAGCGCTATCGCTATGCCAATAACGACATGAGTGAACTGGCCGAGCAACTGAAGCAGGCCAAGGCGGACGGGGCGCGCCACATCATGATCGCCACCGACGGGGTGTTCTCCATGGACGGCGTGATCGCCAACCTGAAGGGCGTGTGCGATCTGGCGGACCAATACGATGCGCTGGTGATGGTCGATGATTCCCATGCGGTGGGGTTTGTCGGCGCCAACGGGCGTGGGACGCACGAATACTGCGAAGTGATGGACCGCGTCGATATCATCACCGGCACCTTGGGTAAGGCGCTGGGCGGCGCTTCCGGCGGCTATACCGCTGGCAAGAAAGAGGTGGTGGAGTGGCTGCGCCAGCGTTCACGCCCTTATCTGTTCTCCAACTCACTGGCGCCGGCCATTGTGGCAGCGTCGATCAAGGTGTTGGAACTGCTCGAAGACGGGGACGCCCTGCGCGATCGCCTTTGGGCCAATGCCAGCCTGTTCCGCGAAAAAATGACCGCAGCGGGCTTTACGCTTGCCGGGGCCGATCACGCCATCATCCCGGTGATGTTGGGTGAAGCAAAACTGGCGCAGGATTTCGCCAACGCACTGCTTAAGGAAGGCATCTACGTTACTGGTTTCTTCTATCCGGTGGTGCCAAAAGGTCAGGCACGTATCCGCACCCAGATGTCAGCCGATCACTCACCGGAGCAGATTGAACGTGCCGTTGAGGCGTTTATCCGCATCGGTAAGACGCTTGGCGTTATTGCATAAGGTAATTCGATGAAAGCATTAGCAAAACTGAAAGCGGAAGAAGGTATTTGGATGACCGATGTGCCTCAGCCTGAGCTGGGCCACAACGATGTCATGATTAAGATCCGCAAAACCGCTATCTGCGGTACTGATGTGCATATCTATAACTGGGACGAATGGTCGCAGAAAACCATTCCGGTACCGATGGTCGTGGGCCACGAATATGTGGGTGAAGTGGTCGCCATCGGCCAGGAAGTCAAAGGTTTCAGCATCGGCGATCGCGTTTCTGGCGAAGGGCACATCACCTGTGGCCACTGCCGTAACTGCCGCGGTGGCCGTACGCATCTGTGCCGCAACACCACCGGCGTGGGCGTAAACCGCCCAGGTTCTTTTGCCGAATATCTGGTGATCCCGGCGTTTAACGCCTTCAAAATCCCGGACAATATCTCGGACGAGCTGGCCTCGATCTTCGACCCGTTTGGCAACGCCGTGCATACCGCGCTCTCCTTCGACCTGGTTGGGGAAGACGTGCTGGTATCTGGCGCAGGCCCAATCGGCATTATGGCCGCGGCGGTATGTAAACACGTTGGCGCACGCCACGTGGTGATCACCGACGTGAACGAATATCGCCTGGAGCTGGCGCGCAAGATGGGCGTGACCCGTGCGGTAAACGTCAGCAAAGAAAACCTGACGGACGTGATGGCCGAGTTGGGCATGACCGAAGGGTTTGACGTGGGCCTGGAGATGTCCGGCGCGCCACCGGCGTTCCGTTCGTTGCTCAATGCCATGAACCACGGCGGCCGTATTGCGATGCTGGGGATCCCACCTTCAGATATGTCGATTGACTGGACTCAGGTGATCTTCAAGGGGCTGTTTATCAAAGGGATCTACGGCCGCGAAATGTTCGAAACCTGGTACAAGATGGCGGCACTGATCCAATCCGGTCTGGATCTGACGCCGATCATCACCCATCGTTTCTCGATTGATGAGTTCCAGCAGGGCTTTGACGCCATGCGTTCCGGACAGTCGGGGAAAGTGGTACTGAGCTGGGATTGATGTGATTGGCTAAGTGGGCGCTGCATACGGCGTCCTGGCTACTTGGTCATTAAATGATAGGCGGAGCGTAAGCCCCGCCTTTTATCTTATGGCTTGGTTGGCTCCGAACCTACCCAGTGCTGCCAATGGCGTTTGATCACCAGCACGACCGGCGACTGCGCCACGCTTTCTGCAATGATGCCCAGCGCATGGCTGGCATTCACGCCTTCCTGCGGCAATTTAACTTTGCACTGCTTGATGCCACCGGTGAACGGATTTTTCGGCTGCGGTTTGTGTGGCTTGGATGGCGGCACATAGCCGCTTCCGCTCTGCTGAGGTTCATTGAGCAGCGAGCTGGGTTTCACCAGCACGATGTCGGAGGGCAGCGTAGCCAGCATCTGTTGCAGCACTTTTACCGTTGCCGGGCGCGGGTGGCCGATAGCGATGGCCGATCCATTGCGGCGTGCCAGCTCGACGGCACGATTAAACTGGCGGCGGATATCGTCCGGGTTGGCCGTATCGTCAAGGAACACCTTGCGTTTGATCACCTTCACGCCGGTGCCCGCCGCCGCATGCGTGGCCTGGCTGTTGCCGATGGTCATGCTGTCGAGAAAATAGAGATGGTAGCTTTCCAGCGCCTGCATGACCTTTTGCATGCCCGGCAGGCTGGAGGTCATGGCGCTGCCCATATGGTTGTTCATGCCCACCGCAAAAGGCACGTTATTCACCGCATTACGGATGATACGCTGCACTTCTTCACTGCTCATGGAGGGTTGTAAGGTATCGCGCTCCAGCGGCTGTTTGCTGAGGGGAGCCATGGGCATGTGGATCAGCACTTCACGGCCTTGGCTATGGGCTTTGGTGGCCATCAGATGGGCGTGAGGCGCATTGGGCAGCACGGCAACGGAGATCGCCGTCGGCATTTGCAGTACGGCATTTTCTTCATGTGGGCGATAGCCCACGTCATCGATCACGATAGAGAGCTTGCCTGCCTGCGCTGCGCTAACGCACAGCAGCGCACTCAACAACAGGGCAGTACGCGTTTTGCTATAGTACAAATCTATCTTCCCAACCACGGCTGTGGGTTAACGGCCTGACCCTGGCGACGGATTTCGAAATAGAGCGATGGCGTTCCCTGACCACCGCTGGTACCGACCAGGGCGATAGGCTGACCGGCACGCACCTGCGCCCCGACGCTAACCAAAGCGCTCTGGTTATAGCCATACAGGCTCATATCGCCCTTACCGTGTTCGACCACGACCACCAGGCCATAGCCTTGCAGCCAGTCAGCCAGCAGCACGCGGCCATCGGCAATGGCTTTGACTTCGCTGCCTTCCGCTGCGGAAATCACCATGCCTTTCCAGCGTAACTCACCTTGCAGTTGCTCGCCAAAGCGATGTTCGATGCGGCCACGCACTGGCCATACGGCTTGCCCCGCAGGCTTGCCCAAACCGCCGGTTCGCGCCATCAGTGAACGCTCACCTTCGCTCGGTTTATAGCTGGTGCCGGTTTTCTTCGCCTGCTGCTCTTTGACTTTGACCTGCTCACGCACCTTGGCCGCTTCACGCGCTTCGCGTTCGGCTCGGGCGCGGGCTTCACGTTCGGCACGGGCGATCTGATCGCGCAGACGGCTTTCGTTCTGGCGCAGTTCCACCAGCCGCTGTTGATCTTTTTCCAACGAGGCTTCTAACGCGGTCAGGGTTTTTTTACGGGCGATGCGCGCCTGTTCCAGCTTTTGCTGCTGGGTTTGTTGCTCGCCAAGCAAGGATTTCTGCTGACCCTGTTTGGCCACCAGCGAGCTCTTTTGCTCTGCCAATTGCTTGCGGGTCTGCTTGAGTTGTTCAATCGACTGTTGACGTGCTTCGTTCAGATAGCCGAAATAAGCCAGCATGCGCTCACTGCGCTGGGTTTCCTCACCGCTGAGCACCAATTGCAAGGCGCTGTGTTGCCCCTGGCGGAAGGCGGCATCGAGCTGTTTGGCGAGGATTTCCTGCTGAGTGGACTGCTGTGTTTGTAGCTTGGCGATGGAGGTGTTCAGCCCGGCAATGTCTTTGCCCAGTATGTCGAGCGTACCTTGGGTATCACGCAGCGAACGGCTGGCTTGCGCGATGGTCTTTTCCTGGAGTTTGAGCTGATTTTGCAGCGAACTGCGCTGTTGTTGCTGCTGTTTAACCGCTTTTTCTTTTTCCGCGATGCTCTGCTGAATATCTTTGAGCTGGGATTTGTTATCTTCCGCGGCGTTGCTGGTGAATGGCAACAACAATGCGCCAGCGAAAAACACGCTGGCGCAGAGTGTGGTTAACTTCCGTGGCGCGGAGCGTTCAGGCAGCGGTTGGCTGCCTGAGTTTGCGCTTCGGGTTACCCTTGATAGTGCAAAATTCGCCTTCTCCCTCATGGGGAAGGATTATTCCACGATGAACAGCGGCTTACCAGTCATCTCTTGCGGGATTTCCATTCCCATCAGTGACAGCATGGTTGGAGCGATGTCGGACAGTTTGCCACCTTCCACCGCTTTGGCGGCTTTACCGATGTAGATCAACGGCACTGGCAGGCTGGTATGGGCAGTGTGCGCCTGGCCGGTGGCCGGATCGCGCATTTGCTCGGCGTTACCGTGATCGGCGGTGACCAGCAGTTGGCCGTCAACGGCTTTCACCGCTTCAACTACCTGCGCAATGCAGTTATCCAGGGTTTCTACTGCTTTGACGGCTGCATCATAGACACCGGTGTGGCCAACCATGTCGCCGTTCGGGTAGTTACAGATGATGGCGTCATATTTACCGCTGTGGATGGCTGCCAACAGCTTTTCGGTCAGCTCGGCGGAGCTCATCTCTGGCTGTAAATCGTAGGTGGCCACTTTTGGCGAGTTGATCAGAATACGGTCTTCACCTTTGAACGGTTCTTCGACGCCGCCGTTATAGAAGAAGGTGACGTGGGCGTATTTTTCGGTTTCCGAAATGCGCAGCTGGGTTTTGTCATGCTTCATCAGCCACTCACCGAAGGTGTTGGCCAGCGAGGCAGGTGGGTAGGCACAGGCGGTTTTGATGTCGGCGGCGTATTCGGTCAGCATGACAAAATCACCAAACTTGACCACTTTGCTACGTGGGAAGCCGTCGAAATCGGCATTGACGAAGGCGCGGGTGATCTGGCGAGCACGGTCGGCACGGAAGTTCATGAAGATTAACGCGTCGCCGTCGTTCATCTCGGCGCTGGCTTCGCCCGCAGCCTGGATCACGGTTGGTTTAACGAATTCGTCGTTTTCGTCACGGGCATAGGCAGCCTGCAGCGCGGCCACGGCGTTGTCGGCGGTGAATTCGCCTTTGGCCTGGGTCATCAGATCGTAGGCCAGCTGTACGCGGTCCCAACGATTATCACGATCCATCGCATAGTAACGGCCGATCACCGTGGCGATACGCCCGGCACCCAGCGTGGCAAATTCGTCACTGAAACGTTTCAGTGTATTTTCAGCACTGCGCGGCGGAGTGTCGCGGCCATCCAGGAAGGCATGCAGGTAAACCGCTTTGGCACCGCGCTGTGCGGCCAGCTTGATCATCGCCAGGATATGATCTTCATGGCTGTGGACGCCACCAGGGGACATCAGGCCCATGATGTGTACCGCTTTGCCTGCCTTCACGGCCTTGTCGACGGCGCTGGTCAGCGTTGCGTTGGTGAAGAAATCACCGTCTTTAATCTCTTTATCCAGACGGGTCAGGTCCTGATACACGATGCGGCCAGCGCCGAGGTTCACGTGACCGACTTCCGAGTTACCCATCTGGCCATCAGGCAGGCCGACATCCAGACCGGAAGCGGCAATCAGGGTATGCGGCTGTTGTTGCCACAGACGGTCCATGACCGGCGTTTTGGCGTTCAGGATCGCGTTGTCCTGTTGCTCTTCCCGGTGGCCGTAACCGTCCAGGATCACCAGTACCATGGGCTTTTTCTTGCTCGACATTGCAGTAACCTCTTTATGATCGTTTTAAGTTGTGAATAGCCATCAGCCCGTGGGCACTGGAATGATGGCTATTCACCCTCTGGAACCCGATGATACTACATTGTGACCGACTAAAAAGAGCCCAAAGAGATCAAAGATGCGGTGAACAGCCTCGACTTTCTCAACGTCATGACGGTAATTTTCCAGTGTACTCCGCAGTTTCTGCATTCCCGTTTGCTTATTGGCTGTATTTGACGCATTCGGCAGGTATACTCTGAAACCTTGACTTATTTTTCCCTTAACTGACGGGAGTTGTTACACCCCATGCTGCAAGAAATTATGCAATTTGTTAGCCGGCACCCCATACTTAGTCTGGCCTGGGTCGGTCTGCTGGCTGCCGTGATCGTCATGACCTTCAAGAGCCGTTTCTCCAAGGTTAAAGAGATCGCCCGCGGTGAAGCTACTCGCTTGATTAATAAAGAAGATGCGGTAGTGGTCGATACCCGTACCCGTGATGATTTCCGCAGAGGCCATATCGCCAACGCGATCAACCTGACGGCGAGCGAGATCAAAACCGGCAGCTTCGGCGAACTGGATAAACACAAGGCCCAGCCGGTCATCGTGGTCTGTGCCAATGGCACCACCTCACGCGAACCCGCAGAAAACCTGAGCAAAGCCGGGTTTGAACAGGTCTATACCCTGAAAGACGGCATTGCCGGCTGGAGTGGGGAAAACCTGCCGTTGGCGCGTGGCAAGTAAATTTTAGTGTGATTGAAGGGGTTTCCATGGCTAACATTGAGATCTACACCAAGGCAACCTGCCCGTTCTGTCATCGCGCCAAGGCGCTGCTGAACAGCAAGGGAGCTGCGTTTAGCGAGATTGCCATCGATGGTGATAACGTCAAGCGCGAAGCAATGATCGCGCGCAGTGGGCGAACCACCGTGCCTCAGATTTTCATCGATGGCCAACATATTGGCGGCTGTGATGATTTACATGCACTTGATGCTCGCGGTGGGCTGGATCCGCTGCTGTAAACCAGCGGCGGTCCCACTGCCAAGATGTGGGTATTGCAACCACTGAGTGTCTCTAAGGATAGTTAACCAAGGGTATTACACACATGTCAGAACAAAACAGCACAGAGATGGCTTTCCAGATCCAACGCATTTACACCAAGGATATCTCATTCGAAGCGCCAAACGCTCCGCAGGTATTCCAGCAAGAATGGCAGCCAGAAGTTAAGCTCGATCTGGATACGGCTTCCAGCCACCTGGCAGACGACGTCTACGAAGTGGTACTGCGCGTTACCGTTACCGCCTCTCTGGGTGAAGAAACTGCATTCCTGTGTGAAGTTCAGCAGGCAGGTATCTTCTCCATCTCCGGTATCGAAGGCACGCAACTGGCACATTGCCTGGGTGCATACTGCCCGAACATCCTGTTCCCGTATGCGCGTGAGTGCATCACCAGCCTGGTTTCTCGCGGTACCTTCCCGCAGTTGAATCTGGCACCGGTAAACTTTGACGCGCTGTTCATGAGCTATTTGCAGCAGCAGGCGGAAGGCGAAAGCGCTGAACCTCATCAGGATGCCTGATGAATACCGTCAATGCTTCAATGACTGTAATCGGTGCCGGCTCGTACGGCACCGCTTTAGCCATTACGCTGGCGCGTAATGGCCACCCGGTAGTGCTGTGGGGGCATAACCCCGAGCAGATCCAGATTCTGCAGCGCGATCGCTGCAATCAGGCGTTCCTTCCCGGCGTTCCTTTCCCCGATACCCTGTTGCTCGAAACCGACCTTGCTCGTGCATTAGCGGCCAGCCGTGATGTGCTGGTGGTGGTGCCTAGCCACGTGTTTGGTGACGTATTGCGTCAGTTGAAACCTCACCTGCGCCCGGATGCCCGCATCGTATGGGCGACCAAAGGTCTGGAAGCGGAAACGGGGCGGCTGTTGCAAGACGTGGCTCGTGAGGCTCTGGGGGATACCATCCCACTGGCGGTCGTTTCTGGGCCAACGTTTGCCAAAGAGCTGGCGGCCGGATTGCCAACGGCGATCGCCCTCGCCGCCACCGACGAGCAGTTTGCCGAAGATTTACAGCAGCTGTTGCACTGTGGCAAAAGCTTCCGCGTTTACAGCAACCCGGATTTCATCGGGGTACAGCTGGGCGGCGCGGTGAAAAACGTGATTGCCATCGGTGCCGGTATGTCCGACGGTATCGGTTTTGGTGCCAACGCGCGTACCGCATTGATCACCCGTGGTCTGGCAGAAATGAGCCGTCTCGGTTCGGCATTGGGTGCCGATCCTTCCACCTTTATGGGCATGGCTGGGTTGGGCGATCTGGTGTTAACCTGCACGGATAATCAATCGCGCAACCGTCGTTTCGGTATTATGCTGGGGCAAGGCAAGGGCGTGCAGGAAGCGCAGGATAGCATCGGCCAGGTGGTTGAAGGCTATCGCAATACCAAAGAGGTATTGGCACTGGCGCAGCGCTTTGGCGTGGAAATGCCGATCACCGAACAGATCTATCAGGTGTTGTACTGTAATAAAAATGCCCGCGAGGCAGCGTTGACTCTACTTGGGCGCACCAAGAAAGACGAAAAGCACAGTGCCTGACCTTGGCTGCGGTGCAGCAATGTATTGCGTCACGACAATTTGATTAGGTTACCCTGCCGGGATCAGGCGGGGCAGCCTGTTTTGGCAGAGAGGAAGCGATGTCGTCAGAAGAGTTAGAACAGGTCTGGAGCAGCATTAAATCAGAGGCGAGAGCACTGGCAGATTGTGAACCGATGCTGGCTAGCTTTTTCCACGCGACCTTGCTCAAGCATGAAAATCTGGGCAGTGCGCTCAGCTACATTCTGGCGAACAAACTGGCTAATCCGATCATGCCGGCAATCGCCGTGCGTGAGGTGGTGGAAGACGCCTATCGTTCCGACGCTCAAATGATCGTCTCAGCGGCCCGCGATATTCTGGCGGTGCGGCTGCGCGACCCCGCAGTAGATAAATATTCAACGCCGTTGCTATACCTGAAAGGTTTCCATGCCTTGCAGGCATACCGTATCGGCCATTGGTTGTGGATGCAGGGCCGTCAGGCATTGGCGATCTACCTGCAAAATCAAATCTCGGTTGCCTTTGGGGTGGATATTCATCCGGCGGCCACCATCGGCTGCGGCATCATGCTCGACCACGCCACCGGCATTGTGATCGGTGAAACCGCCGTGGTGGAGAATAACGTCTCTATCCTGCAGTCGGTAACCCTGGGCGGGACAGGCAAAACCAGCGGCGATCGCCACCCTAAAATCCGCGAAGGCGTGATGATTGGTGCGGGGGCTAAAATCCTCGGCAATATCGAAGTGGGCAAAGGGGCCAAGATCGGTGCCGGTTCCGTGGTGCTGCAACCCGTGCCGCCACATACCACTGCCGCAGGCGTGCCTGCACGTATTGTTGGCCGCCCGGAAAGCGATACGCCATCGATGGATATGGACCAGTACTTCAACGGTGCCAATCACGGGTTTGAGTATGGCGACGGTATCTAACAGCCCTTCTGTGTATTTACCCTTTTGGGACCATGACTAGCGCAGGCCTAAAAGGTGTCGCCCAACCCTGAGGTATGTAACACTGTCATGAGTGCCTCATTTGCGGAGCCAAGTTTCGATCCTGGCGCAAAATAATCAGTAGGGTAGTACGGTATTATCATCACGAGTCATCAACTGTATAAGCTTAGGATGCACATACAGCTTTTCGCGACCTACGGTAATTTCATTCAGCACACCAATTTCGCAGAGCTGCTTAAGATATGTAGAAGCAGTTTGACGCTGGGCTATGCCTTGGTCGACCAGGTTTGATATGCGGCAGTATGGCTGTTCAAAGATTACCTGTATCAGTTCGTAACTATAAATTTTTGGCAACGAGTTACGAATGTACTGGGTACTGACGTCAAGCAACTCCCTAATGGCCGCAATTTTTGCGGTAGTCCATTGCGATGTCTCATTGACAGCATCCAGCATAAACACGATCCATGGCACCCAATCGCCAGAGGCCGTTACGCCACGCAGCAAGCCATAATAATCGGCCTTATGAGTGACGATATAGCGACTTAAGTAGAGGATCGGTAGTGTCAGCAGGTTTTTCTCAATGAGAAAAAGTACATTTAGTATGCGTCCAGTCCTGCCATTGCCGTCTGTGAAAGGGTGAATTGCCTCAAATTGATAATGTGATATAGCCATTTTTACTAAAGGATCAATATCATCATCAGCATGAATAAAGTTTTCCCAATTTTTCAGAAGGCTACGTATCAGCTCTTCACCCACTGGAGGAGTGTAAACAACCTTATGCTCATTGTTTACCAGAGCGGTGTCTGGAATTCTGCGAATATCCATCACCGTATTTTTTAATGTGCTGCAAATGCCCATCGCAGTGGATGTACAAAGTGGGCGCTGTCCCAAGTGCTTAAATCCATCATAAAGCGCTGTACGGTAACGCAGTGCTTCTTTAGTTGCGGGGTCAGCCAGACTATCTTCTTGCGAGAACTGAAAAAGTTTATCCGAAGTGGTCACGATATTTTCAATCTCAGACGAGTCTTTAGCTTCAAGGATCGGGATTAAGTTAATCAGTAACCCTTGGTTAGGTAGCAACTCTCCCGCCTGTTTTAGCTCGGCCAATGCAGCTCGCGCCTTAATGCAAGACTTCAATACTGGCACCGACTCCATTAGTTCACCCATAGGTGGGAGGGGCGGAAGCTGGTTAAACGGTTTTTCAGGATCCCATTGCATAGATTTTCCCCACGTTTTATCGACAGGTTTCAATAATGTGTCGATAAAGGCTCTACATTTCGACACGTTTAGCGCATATATTGATACCATAAACATGTCATCAATACGTGTCGATAAAAATCGATTATTTCGACACGTTTTGGGTTCATGTCGATACTATGAACATTTCAGCGGTGCATTTTGGGGAGGCGGCGCAGAATTTAGATCGGTGAAAGAGGTTATAAGGATTAAATTTACATAAATAACATGTGGTTATTTATTTTTTAACCTGCCTGCTGGTGGTCGAATTCTGATAGCGTGATACCTTTAGCGTTGTCCTCACTGTGAGTGGAGTTGCCCTTTGAACCGCCTGACCGAAAAGCAGCTCCAGACTCTCTTGCTGCAAAAAAACCTCGCCAAGCAAACAGTCCCCGAAGTTTCATTAACTACGGCGCTGGCTGCTGCTTTCAAGACGATGATCCAGCAGGGTGAGTTCATCACCGGCCAACGTTTACCGGCCAGCCGTGCGTTGGCAGCCTCACTGCAGTTATCTCGAGGGACCATCGAGAACTGTTATACGGCGCTGGAAACCGAGGGATACGTCTGCAGAGAAGTGGGGCGGGGAAGCTTTGTCGCGCAAAGACAGCAACCTTTGCTGGGCCTGACTAGCGAGCGCTCAGTTGCACCTTTCGGCGGCCAGGTCACATTGAGCCGGAGATCGTCACAGCATATCAGGCCTGAATCAGGCAACTTGCCCCAGCAGCGGGCATTTAGCCCCGGCATGCCTGAAACCCGAAATTTTCCGATCCATACCTGGCTCAGGCTATATCAGCAAACCGTCAAAGAAGAGGGGCTGTCTATCTCGGCGGGCAGCAACTTGCAGGGCAATATTCACCTGCGGGAGGCGATTTGCGATTTCCTGCTGGCCGAGCGGGGCGTGAAGGCGCAGGCCGATCGAATTCTGATTGTGAGCAGTACGCAGCAATCGCTGTCTTTATGTGCGCAGGTCCTGGCGGATGCTGGCGATAGCGTCTTTATCGAAAATCCGGGGTATACCGGTGCGATTAAGGCCTTGCGGGCGGCCCAGCTAAAGCCTATCCCGATTACCGTGGATGAGCAGGGGATCTGTACCGATGAAATCATTCGCTCTCAAGCTAACGGCAAATTTGTCTATGTCACCCCTTCTAACCAATATCCTACCGGGCGAGCACTTTCGCTGGCCAGGCGGTTGGCATTAATTGAGGCGGCTAAAACACGGGATATGTGGATCATCGAAGATGATTATGACAGCGAGTTTCACTACCAAGGCATTGCGACGGCCTGTTTGCAGGGGTTAGACCCCCATCAGCGCACCATTTATATGGGCACCTTCAGTAAAACCCTGTTCCCGGATCTGCATGTGGCTTATATGGTATTGCCAGAAGCGCTGGTAAAACCCATGACCACCGCGCGGGCGAATACGGACAGCCAGGTTTCGGGGATCGCTCAGCGTACGCTGGCAAAATTCATTATGCAGGGACATTATCGAGAACATGTCCTGACCATGAAGAAAATATATTCATCCCGTGCGGCGCTGTTTATTAACGAGATCAACAAGCACTGCGGCTTAAAGGTGAAGGTTATAGTGCCTAACTGCGGCTTGCAAATACTCTGCCTGGTGGAAAGTAAACAGCTGGAGCAAGCTGTTGCCCATCGCGCTTCTGAGTATAATTTAACGCTTAGAAGCGTTGCCGAGTTTTGTACTGCAGATATTCCATTATCTGGCTGGTTGCTGGGTTTCGCGGCTCTGGATCCTATTGAGATAGCCTATAACGTCGAGCAGTTTTCCCAGTTGCTAACGCGCTGTTTAAACGAGAGGCTTAATTAGCCGCTTGAAATGGTCCGGTGTCTATCACGGATTGGTCCATTAACCCCACCCTATGGCATCGCCTATACTTGCGCCACTTTGAACATGCAGGGGTAGGACTATGTTGATGACTAAAAATGGCGTTACCATCAGGGAAATAATCGCTTCAGATAGAGCGGGTTGGGAACATCTGTGGCAGCAGTATCTGCACTTTTATCGTGCCGATGTCAGCGCCGAAATTACCGAAAAAACCTTTATCCGCCTGTGCCAAAAACAGGATTTGGTCGGCCTGGTCGCCGTTAACGATCAGGGGGAGATCCTGGGCTTTATGCATTTGGTTTATCACGCCTCGACGTGGAGCGATAAAAACTATTGTTATATTGAAGATCTGTTCGTTGATAAAAGCGCGCGGGGACAAAACGTAGCGGAGAGCTTATTTAATGAAGCTTATCAACAGGCGGAAGTGAGAGAGTCAAGCCGTGTTTACTGGATGACCCAGGAGTTCAATTCTTCTGCCCGTTCGCTGTACGATAAAATTGGCCAAAGAACCTCATTTATTATTTATAGTAAAAAATAGTACGGCGTTAAAAATAAGGCGACGGGGTTTAACCGTCGCCTGGCTGGCAGGCGATCGCCCAATAGAGATTACTCTTTAAGCAGTGCGCCCGCATAACCCAGTTGGCGCCAGGCTTCGTAAACCACCACCGAGACGGCATTGGACAGATTCATGCTGCGGCTTTGGGCCTGCATGGGAATACGGATCTTCTGCTGTGCGGGCAAGGCATCCAGAATGCTGGCGGGCAGACCACGGGTTTCCGGGCCAAACAGCAGATAGTCCCCAGCCTGATAGCTGACGGCGCTATGTGCCGGTGTGCCTTTGGTGGTAAGGGCAAACAGCCGCTGTGGATTTTCGCTGGCGAGGAAGGCGGCATAGTCGGCATGGCGCTTGATGCAGGCAAATTCGTGATAATCCAACCCGGCACGGCGCAGGCGTTTGTCGTCCCACGGGAAGCCCATAGGTTCGATCAGATGCAGTTGGAAACCGGTGTTGGCGCACAGGCGAATGATGTTGCCGGTGTTCGGCGGAATTTCAGGTTCAAATAAAACGATATTCAGCATGTAAAAAGCCCCTCATGACGAGGGGCGCAGAATAGCAAAATCTTTGGGTGCTGGCGATTAACGCTGATGCAGCGGCAACCACAACACCAGACGCAGGCCACCTAGCGGGCTGTCTTCCGCTTTCACCCAGCCGCGATGCTGATTGACGGCGGATTCAACGATGGCCAAACCCAGCCCGGTGCCGCCGGATTGGCGATCGCGTGCTTCATCGGTGCGATAGAATGGCCGGAAAATCTGTTCACGATCTTCCGGGCTGACGCCAGGGCCATCATCGTCCACCACGATGGTGATCCCCTGATTATCGGCGCTGAATGCCACCGCGATGCGCGTATTGGAATAACGCAGGGCATTACGCACGATATTCTCCAGCGCACTGTCCAGGGCACCTGCGTTGCCGTAAATCGTCCATGGGCCTGGAGGGGAGGTGACCTCCAGCTGTTTGCCCATCTGTTCGGCTTCGAAACTGGCGTTGTCCAGTACGTCGGCCCACAGTTCGTTGGCCTTCAGCAGTTCGCGCACCAGCTCGCTCTTCTGTTGGCCACGGGATAGCAACAGCAGATCGTTAATCATCGAATCCAGGCGTTGGGCTTCGGTTTCGATACGCGCCAGCTCATGGCCTTCACCGTGGCGGCGGCGCATCAGGGCGGTTGCCAGCTGTAGACGCGTTAACGGGGTGCGCAATTCGTGGGAGATATCGGAGATCAGCCGTTGCTGGGCCGTCATCATCCTTTCGAGCGCGCTGATCATCTGGTTGAAACTGGCCCCGGTGGCAAGAAACTCCTGCGGCCCGGCTTCCAGCTCAGGGTGTTGCTTAAGGTTGCCACGGGCTACATCATCGGCGGCATTTTTCAACTTACGCGCCGGTTTGGCAAGACTCCAGGCCAGCCACAGCAACAGTGGGGCACTGATCAGCATGGTGACGATCAGCAGCAGCAGCGGCCGGTCGAACATCAGGTTGATAAAATCGGACTGCGAGCTGCTGGCCGGGCGGATCAGGTACAACTGGTAGTTGTCTTCACCATCGCGCACCGAGAACGGGCCAACCAGCTCGACGCGGCCATATTTTTTCTTTTGCGGTTGGTCGGAGTTGTCCGACTGGCCGATAAAGTTGCGCACGATCTGCATTTCGTTGCGCTGCGCGCCGATCACCCGCCCTTCGCTGGTCACCAACAACAGGCGCTGGCCCGGCGGTGCCCATTTTTCGATGGCGCGGAACAGGCGGCGCCACCACATCAGGTCGTTGGCCGGATCGTTTTGCAGTTCGGCTTCGACATGCTGTTCCAGCATCAACCCCTGCCGCTGTTCGCTTTCCAGCAGCGTGGTCATTTGGCGGGAGTCGAGTTTGGGCACCATCAACACCAACATCAGCACCAGGGCCAATGTGAACCAAAAAATGGCGAAGATGCGTGCCGTCAAGCTGTTGATCATGCTGCAGATACCATCAGATAGCCCCGTCCACGCAGGGTTTTGAACCAAGGATGCCCATCTTTGCGGTCCGGCAGTTTGCGCCGCAGGTTGGAGATATGCATATCAATGGCGCGATCGAACGGCGTCAGGCGTTTGCCCAGCACTTCCTGGCTGAGGAGTTCACGGGATACTACCTGGCCGAGATGCTGTGCCAGCAGATATAACAGGGTAAATTCGGTGCCCGTCAGATCCAGCACCTGCCCGTCGAAGCTGGCTTCCTGGCGGCCGGGGTTCAGCTGCAGGCCGTCAACGTCCAGCGTAGGTGCGCTGGTATCCACATTCTGTTGCTGTTCGCTCCAGTTGGAACGGCGCAGAATGGCCCGGATGCGCGCAACCAGTTCGCGATCGTTAAAGGGTTTTGCCAGATAGTCGTCCGCACCGAGTTCCAGGCCAAGTACCCGGTCCAATTCGCTGCCGCGAGCGGTGAGCATGATCACCGGAGTCTGGTGGTGCTGACGCAATTCTTTCAGCGTATCGATACCGTTTTTCTTCGGCATCATGATATCGAGCAACAGCAGATCGATGGAGCTGTCCAGTAACGACAACGCCTGTTCACCGTCGTGAGCCACGACGATGTTAAAGCCTTCCATTTCAAGCAGTTCTTTCAGTAGCGAGGTGAGCTCGCGGTCGTCGTCAACTAACAGAATTTTGTGCATATGTGATTTACCTCCTGACGCAAAATACGTCATCAACTGTTGCTATTCCATGACTTTACGTAGTTTTACATGCCCTGACGCATGTTTGCAGGTGCAGCGATACACTGCTCCTCGTTGATTCGCAAAGTGAGAAAGCTCGAGGAGTAAAAATGGTTAAGGTGACCGCAGTAGTTATGGCATCAATTTTGGCATTTGGTTCTACCGCTGCCTTTGCTGCTGATACTACACCGGAAACTGTCCAACCTCCTGCTAATGATGCACTGTTGAGAGCGCTTGGCCAGAATCACATGTTCGACGGCGTTCGCTTGACCGAACAGCAACGCCAGCAAATGCGCGATTTGATGCGCCAGGCCCGTTACGATCTGCCTGGTGTTAATGTAGATGAAGTGGAAACCATGCATAAGCTGGTCACCGCAGATAAATTTGATGAAGCCGCCGTGCAGGCCCAGGCGGAAAAGATGGCTCAGGAACAGGTTAAGCGCCAGGTCGAAATGGCCCGGGTACGCAACCAAATGTATAACCTGCTGACGCCAGAGCAAAAAAGTGTTTTAGACCAGAAGCATCAGCAGCGTGTGCAGTTGATGAAGCAACAGATTTCTGGTTTGCAGCAAACTTCTGCCCAGAAGTTGAGTATGACCGAGTAATCCCCTGTTTTTCCTTGCCATAGACACCATCCCTGTCTTCCCCCTCATGATGAGGGGGTTTTTTTTATCAGTCACTTAGACAAAAACCTTTATAAATCAACCCACTCTATAACCGCTATAAGCGGCTATAGGTGGTAGCTGGCTTTATAGGTGTAGACAACTTGTAGTCAATGTAGTCAAACCGTTAGCCCTCCGCCAAGTGGGTTGAGCGTGACCGCGTGTTGCAAGAAATCCGGGGCCAGGTGAGCGTAAACCATCGTCTGTTGTATGCTGGCATGCCCCAGGATTTGCTGTAGTGCAATAATGTTGCCCCCGTTCATCATGAACCAACTAGCGAACGTATGCCGAAGCACGTGTGTAGCTTGCCCGCGTGGCAAGTCAGGTTTCACAAGCCTGAGTCGTTCGCAGAAGTTTTCATAGTCAACTTTGAACAGTGGCCCGCTTTCAGTGGTTTTTATCTCCACTTCCAATTCATCCGAAATCGGAACGGTACGGTTTTTACCGTTTTTCGTTTTCAGGAACGTGACGCGCCCATGAATCACCTGTTCAGCCCGAAGGGTGCAAGCTTCCCCCCATCGTGCCCCGGTACTCATGCACAGTAACGCTACCCGCCGATCATCCCCTTTCAATGCTTCCAGCAACCTGCCTATTTCCGGCTTGCTTAGGTAAGTCATTGCTGGCGGTACTTCTGCCAGCGGGGCTAAACCTTGGCAGGGGTTCTCTTTCCGGTACTCATCAAACTTAATCAAAGTGCTGAACATGCCCGATAGACGATAGATATCGCGGTTAATCGTTGCAGCGCTTATCCCATCATCCAGGCGGGCGCTGCGATGTTCAGCGATCGTTCGCTTACTTAGCCGGTTGATGGCTGGATCACTCAAAGCCTTAATGGTTTTCTTCAAGTGTCGTTTTTCTATTACGCCATTTTCCAGCGTTTGGCCGTACAGCAGCCACCAGGTATCTAGTAATTCACTGAGGGTTCGGCGGTCTACGCTGGCCCCTAACCATTCTTTTTTGTCTACGTTTGCCATTACATAGCGTTCAAAAAGGACGGCCTCTTGTTTCTTGTCAAATCGCCTGCGGATGCGTTTTCCATCACGCCCACGCGGGTATAAGTCCACTTCGTATTGACCACCTTCGAGCCGCTTAATAGTCATAGCGAAGCCCTCCGGTGTGGCAGAGTGATAGTGAATCTATCCAGTCAATAAAATCATGATGTAACGTTAACCAGTCTTGCGGCCTGAGCGGTGCGACGTTGCCGTGACCTCTGGCCCATCAAGAGAGAGAGCCGGTGCAATTTGTCCGGCGTCTGGTGCAGTGCTACCGGTCATCAGCCAAAGCGTGTATTTCTCGAATCGTTCATGAAGTGTGATTTTGAGCAAAATATCGCTGCCTATACTCCCCCTCCTGCCTGTCTCATAAAATTTTTGTGTGACTACTGGAATCCCTGTCAATTCAAAGAATTGTTGTCTTGTCAGTCCCTCACTGTCTCGGATCTCTCGGATCTTTTCCCCCACGTCGCTTGACATGGTTGCATCTGTAACCATAATATTCCTCACAAGGTTGCATTAGTAACCGTAAACGTAACTGCTTATGTTGGCAGTTATAAGCCTACATAAGCGTATCGCGCCAAGGGGATTATGACATATGACCAAAAAAGAGTTGGAGGGATTCGTAGAGGTACGTCACGCGGTTGACGCAGTGCCTTACCCAAAGTTTGCCGAGATGATTGGCAAGAAAGCGGATACCGTCAAAAGCATGATCGACGCTGGCAAGTTACCGATTATCCCGTGGACAAACCCAGAAACCAAAAGCCCAAACACCCGATCGGAAAACTGGGTGTACATCCCTGAGTTTAACCGCGCTATGCGTGATGCCTTCTACAACCGGCCGAAGGAACAGCGTGATGCCTGGTTGCTGTGGATTGGTCTGTAAGGAAGGGGGCGGAAGCATGGGTGAGCAAGTCCACGCGCTGACCAAAGTCAGCGACCATACCAGCGTTTACCGGGGATTCGGGATCACCCGTTTGCCCCGGAATAAATTCCAGCCGGTCACCCGGTACCACGTCAGTCAAGGCGATCAGTCTTACGGCAAGTTTGACGCACAGGCGCAGGCTACTGGCTATATCGATGAGTTGTATCAGCAACGCGAGGGAACAGCATGAATAAGCCATTTTATAAAGCTGCAAACGCAGTGATTAAAATGTATGCCTGGCGTCAAGAGCATGCCAGCGAGAAATGTCCTGCGCACTCTAAGAGCGAGATCCATTTAGCGTGTAAAGCCCTCACTGATATTGCTCTATCTGCCGCGTATGCAGCACATGCAGACGAGGCTATAGAAATACTACAGCTAACAGGTGATTGGCCTAAGGGCAAAGCACCTGCTTTTTTCCCTCTTGAAAATGCAGAGGTACCGGCATGACTACAACACAATGCCCGTCCCTGGCGTCTTTGTTGGTGAACGGCCAACAGGTTACACACCATCGCCATCAACACGGCTGGATTGAAACCCCAGACGGTCGCCACTTCCAGCCGAAGGCCAGCGAGGTGCAATTCATTAAGGGGTGTCGTACTCCCTTTATGGCAAAGCCACGGCACCGGCCGCGCTGGTTCGCTCGGCTTATGGGCATATTCGCATGATTACATATATAGCGTAGCCGGGGTAAGCCCGGCCCTATATGTGAGCATATCCCTTTCCTTCAACGGGTGGCAGGGGCGCTACAGGGATATGCTCACATATAGGTATAAACGGAGGTTGATTATATGAATAGGCAAATTGCAGATATAGGCATGGCACCGAATACAACCCAGATTAAAAAAGGGTTGGAACATTCATATAAAATTATGCAGATGATTGCAGCCGTCAAAAGTGTCAATGAGTCGCAAGAGTTTATTAATCACTTGCATTCGCGGCATAGGGGGCTGATTTATTTCATGGCTAATATAACCAAGGAACGGCACCGGCTTAAGTTTGAACAGTTAGCCGAGCGTGAACGGTTGGCAGTGATTGAGGCTATGAGGGATTTAAAAGAACTTGCCGCGACACTGCCTAAAAGGTTGTGCAGTGGTGATAGTGTAATAAAAGATAACGTGTAGTTAATACCGGGCTAACTGGCGCTTTTTATATTGCGCCGGGGTTTCTATTATCTAAATTTGGAGTTTTATAAATGACATATTTAAATAAAGTTTCAGCAGCTATTTTAGGTCTGGGGCAGGCAGCAAATAATATAGGGCATGTTGGTGCTAACCGTCCTACATGGGAATTTATTAATGCGGCAAAGTCCACGTTAGAAGGTGTTCAGGAAGAAATGAATACCTTGTACGGGAAATGCGTTGTTGCAGAAGGTAGCCGCGATGCCTTGTTGATGGCAATCGCTGGAACTAGTGAAGGCCGTAGCCTTGATATCACCAGGCCGGAAGAAGTCTTATCGCAAGCGATGACAGTCATTAGAACTATGGACGCTGACATTAGGACAATGCGCGAAGCCGAAGAAATCCCTTTCGGGGCAGTAGAACAAGACCATGACAAGATGCAACTACAGCAGCGTATTGCCGAGCTTGAGTTACAGCTTGAATTGAAAGTTGATGAATGTATCGCAACTGATAACCAGTTGCGCGAGTTTAAGGCGCAATGGTTATCGCTTATTAACTTCATTAACAGTGTATCCCCTGACTCCTTAAGCCTGCCTAAGTATATTAGGCTAATTGATCCGGCAATTCCAAATTCAGAAGCTAGCATATTTTCCCGTCGCTACAGTGCGGAGGACGTGAACATCGGCTGGTTTGATTTTAGGATAAAGACAGTATCGATGTCGCATGAGTTAAAGATTCTGCCGGAGTTTTTCAACGCGGTTATATCAGGCCATAAAAAGGCAGAGATAAGAAAGGCTGACAGATTGTTTTCTGCCGGGGATGAATTGTGGCTTAGAGAATGGACTGTTCAAAATGGTTATACCGGCCGGGATGTGTATAGAGTCATAACGCACGTTGCTGACCTTATGGGTTATGCACCGGGTTACGTGATGTTAAGCATTGAGGCTGAAATTAAAGGGGTGTCATGCCAATGAAACAGCCTGAACAAAAAACAATAGATGAGCTATTAAAGCAAATGGGCGGTCTTGCTGATGAAATTATTGAGCTGTCAGAGGATGGTCATTATCGCGACCGTCTAATAAACCTCTATGACCGTGCGGATACGGTGTTTGGTGCTGTAAATATTAAGCGAGTGCTTGACGTGTACGAAAGCGATAAAAAGGCATTGATGGGTTCAGCCAAACATTATCAAAAAAGGGCAGAGGAGGCGGAAAAGAAACTACAGCAGGTTATACCGGAAGTCGGTTCTTTTGAGGTCAACAACGCAGCATGGAAGCTACACGACATGCTGACTGAATACGGCCCTCTAAATGGTCACCAATTTAACAATCTTAAGGGCTGTTTTTATGAGGCGCTTAAGGTATGCCTACAGCCGGGTTTAGCTGGTAAGACAGGGTGACAGACACGCGCGGCCGAAAGGCTCCAACCCCGCCACAACCTTACCCCGGAAACGATGAACCGTTTACCGGGGTTTACTCTTGGAACCAGCCCCGTGAGTCCATCTGCACCGAAGCGGCCAACCCGCCGATCGATGAATGGGCATTTAGGCAAGGCCAGATTCTTGATCCCCTGGCCCCTGCGCGCCGGGTTCGCCGTCGCCTGGATTCTTTGCCCCACTTCATTAAGCGATTTTATGCCCAGCAGGCTGACCGGCTGGAGCAACAGCACGGCACAACGCGAGCCAATAAATATTTAATCGGCACTTTTGCCAAGTATGTATTGCCGCGCATTGATGGCGTTAATGATCGGTACCGCCTTGGCGTGGTACCTGGCCCGCTGATCGGCTTTGTGGACGATTTCGCCCGCCTGCCCTGGTACGGTAAGCGCGAATTAAAGCGCCTGGCGCACCGGCTTACCGACTGCATCACCGCCGAATTCATGAACTACTACGAAAACCAGCATGAAAAAACCGGCGATGTGTCGTTTTCGATCGTCTATTCCTACGGCCGCGCCGCTTGGCTGGTGTCGCACCTCAACATGACGGCACCGGGCTGGGGCGACTATTGCAACATGAAACTGACGGACGTCGACGCCTTGCGCAGCATGGGCCGGTTAGAGTCACCCGCCTGGTGGCTGCGCAGGCTTAAGCGCATTCATGACCAGTGGCGCGAACATTTGATGATCGCGGCCGGTTACGTCAGTAAAAAAGGGACACCCTATTGCAGTGATCCGGCGCTCAAAGAGTGGCAAGCACAGAAGAAAGCCAACACCGAATATTTAAAGGCGATGGAACTTGAAGATCAGAATACCGGTGAACGGATATCACTGATTGATAAAGTTGTCCGTAGCGTCGCCAATCCGGCCAACCGCCGCCGCGAGCTTATGACGCGCATGCGCGGCTTTGAAGATCTGGCCGATGAGTTAGGCATGGTGGGGGATTTTTACACCCTGACCGCGCCATCTAAATACCATGCCATGCACAACAGCGGCCACCGCAATGACAAATGGCGCGGAGCCAACCCACGGCAAACACAAAAGTATCTTTGCCGAATCTGGGCCCGTGTCCGTGCCGCCTGGAAGCGCGCAGAGATTAGGGCGTTTGGTTTCCGGGTTGTTGAGCCTCACCACGACGAAACCCCACATTGGCACCTATTGCTATTCATGCGCCCGGAAGATATCGACCAGGCCCGCGATATTTTTTGCCTGTATGCCCGCATGGAAGATTCGGAAGAATTGAAAGGGGATGAGTCCCTGAATAACGCGCGTTTCCTCGTCAAGCCGATCGATAAGGAGAAAGGCAGCGCGACCGGGTATATCGCTAAGTATGTGTCGAAAAATATTGATGGGTACGCGCTTGAAGGGGATGTGGACGACGAAACCGGGGAGCCATTGAAAGAAACGGCCCGCCGTGTGAGCGCCTGGGCGTCGCGCTGGCGCATTCGCCAATTCCAGCAACTTGGCGGCGCGCCGGTCACGGTCTACCGCGAGTTGCGCAAACTGCGTGATCCTGACCTTTGCTTACCCACGGACATAGCCCCCGCGCGCGATGCCGCTACAGAGGGCGATTGGGCCGGGTACACGATGGCACAGGGCGGGCCACTGGTCGCCCGCGATTGTATCCGGGTACGCCTCAACTATGAGGTAACGCCAGACGGTAACGCCTACGGCGATGACGTCAGCCGAGTTAACGGTGTCTATGCCCCGTATACGGGGCGGGATTCTTTGATTTTAACCCGCACCACAACCTACAAAATCGTGCCCAAAGCCAAGGCGGGCGAGGGTTTGGCCGTTGCCGTTCAGGGCGCATCGCGCCATCTTGGAGTTCTGTCAATAACTGTACCCGTTGCCGCCAGTACGGCCCAGGGATCGGGGTTGGATGGTACCCAAACAGGTGACGGGGCCACGCCAAAACCGGTCGATTTTGACCGTATGACCAAGGAAGAACGGCGGGATCTGCGCGATAGGTTGAAAAACCAGGCATCGGAAAGAAGCCCACCACCCGAACCGGCCCAGAAACCGCACGTTATTACCCCTGAAATCATCGCAGGGTTGGACGATTTCGCCTATCAAGTGCTGACTTTCGTCCGGTCCATCGGCTTGGAGCCCACCCCGTGGGAGTTCGACGCCTTATTATCCGGTGCGGTGGTGAATTTTGGTCCGGGGCATGCTTTTAAGTTGGACGGTGATCGGTTGTTACCGGTCGGGTAATGCGTATCGAAAACCCGGAAACGCATTAATCTTGCAGGTTAATGGGTTGCCGGGTTGGCCTGCGGCAGCAAAAGAAAACCCCCGCACTTTGGCGGGGGTTCTTGTTATCCGGCATGCCCTTGCAACAGGTCTAGCGCCATCTGCCGTTCGTCCGGTCGTAACCTTTCCAACAGCGCCTTAATCAGTCCCTTGCCTTCCAGGCCGCTGGGGCTGATTGCATGCGACCACGTCACATTAAATACCCCGGTTTCACTGCATTCTACGTTGGTGCAGGTGCAGTACAGGTCGGCAAATTGCGTTGTTTTCCATACTGACTTGCGGATGTGCATCCGCGCGCCGCATTTGCTACAGGTGATTTTTAGTTGCGCCATGCCAAAATCCTCAAAACTGCGCCTATCTTGCAAGGATTTTAGCACTTTTCGCCGCTTATTTCTCATGCTACCCCCGATTCACCTGGCGTGATTATTACCTCATTGGCCGACGGCTGCGTGATAGGAAGCCCGCGGCTATCAATGCCGTTGAATTGCAGGTGTAACCTTGGCGGGATTTCGGGATCGTGGTTAATGGCGCTGGCGAACATCCGTTGAACCGGGATCACTTCATCTGGCCGGTACGTGTCGCGGGCTACCTCTGGGCTACCAATGACGGCCCCGTTCGTGGGGATGATACCCGCCAAGCCTGCGGGGAACCGGTGAGCGGTCAGCACGTCCTGGGCGCTGATGTTTTTGATGTTGGCAAACTCATCTTTAACGCCAGCGTCACCAATCGGGATAAATTGCACCCCTTTTTCACCACCGTCAGCGATGTTGATATACATCATTTTAAAGTTGCCGACGCCTTTGGATTCTTCGATTTTCTTGGCGATATCATCTTCCATTTCATCGGTTAAATTGGGATCGGTGGTGTAGATGATCCCCCCGGTATGCGCCCCGTTATGATAGTAACGGCGGCGGAAAATGGTGGCCTCAGTATTCAGTAAGGCACTATGCATGCCACCGATGTAGTCCGGCAGTCCATAAACCTGTTGCTGGGGATCGTACTGCTTTAAAAAAATCACGTCCTCGGCCGGATAGATTAACGGTGCTCCTTTTTGCAGCACGGCAAAATCACCGTCTTTACGGCGACGCAAATAGAGTCCCGGCAGGGGTACCAGGTCGACCACGTCCCGCCACCCGTTGCGCACCTTCAAAATGGCGATATCGCCGAATAAATAATAGTCATAGGCCGCTTGCCCCATTTCCCCAAGACTGAGCCCCCCGCCGATATAGTCGCTGATAACCATATTTTTGCGGGCATACAGTACCCCGCCGTGTGTGCCGCACATGTTCGCAAGCTGGGCCAGCGCCAGCCGGTCGATCGGTTGCCGCCAATGGTCGTAGGCGTTGTCGTACCAGATTTCGTGATACTGGGTGCCCTGGGTTAATACCGGCATAGGTACATCGGTGGTCACGATGCTGAACGTGCCACGGCGCGCCGGTACGGCTGGCGCATTGCTGATTTTCGGCTGGGTGCTTTTGTGCTGCCGCTTGCGTTTGCTCATCGTTATTTCCTGTGAATCGGTTAGCCCAGCGGGATTTCCGCTTGCGCTCGTTGTTGATCGGTTCGTTAATCACCGCGTGGGCAATGGCGAAGAATTTATCCGCGTGGCCGGTATCGGCGCTGCGATCGGCAACAAAGGTCATTGCCCCGCCGCTCTTGGTGGTGGTGTGGTGGATAGCCATAAAGCTGGCGGCGATACCTTTATCCTGGTTATCCCAGGCAATGCGCTTGTGCTCGACCACGTCGATCATCTTCATGACCAGGCGGTTCTTGCTTTCAAGGCTGTAATGGATGGCGGTGGCTTCACGGCGCGCGAACTCCTGCACCATTTCAAACACCGGCCCGCCGATGCCGGTGGTATCAATCCCAATGTGGGTGATGTTGTAGCGGGCCATGTAATCCTTGATGCGGCCAACCTGGTATTTAAAGTTAAAGCCGTGCCAGGTTTCGACGTGCAGGACGCGGAAGGGCTCCCCTTCAACCAGTGGCGGGGCCACCAGGACAAATGAGGCGGTATCCCCGGTGCGCGCTGGATCATACCCGGCCCACACTTCACGGTTGCCGAAAGGTCGCAGGGCGCTGACGTCGTGATCGTCCCAGGTCGACACGTCAGCCAGGCATTTTTCGAGCTGGTCGAAGCGGAATACACAATCACCGGTATCGACAAACATGCACATATAGAGCTGATTAAAGGCACTTGCCCCGTTTTCTTCGATTATTTCTTCCAGGTCAATCAGTACCCTGGTGGGATCGCCCGTGGCCTGGGCCACTGCCTTCATATCACGGACAGCAGTTTCCACGGTGGTGATATAGCGCCAGTGGTTATCCGGGCACATGATCCCCTGTTCCATCTGCTCAAAGGTTGGGAATTCAACGTTTTCCCGTGCCTTTTTGCCCTTGCGCCATTCGTCACCCGTCCAGAATGGGTAAGCCTGGTGCGTTTTCGCGCTAGGGGTGGAAATGTAGGTGCGGCGCAGGTGGGTATGAGTAGCGATCGCCCCTGCAACCTTTTTCAGTTCAGTAAAGCCACGCTGCCAGAAAATTTCGTCAATGTAGACGTTGGCACAAAAGCCCTGGGCGGTGTTGCTGTTGGTTGATAAGAAGTGCAATTCCGCCCCGTTGCTCAACACAATAGGATCGCCCTTCAACTCAATGCCGAACATCTCAAAGGCAAAGCGCACAATGTAACGCCGGAAAATTAGCGACTGAGGCCGAGAGGCGGAAAGAAACGCCTGGTTGTTGCCGGTCAGGATCGCGTCCTCTAATGCCTCAAATGCTGCGTACCAGGTCGCCCCGATTTGGCGAGACTTGAGCCATATCCGGTTGCGGTGCTGTTTTGCCTCGCGTAGCGTTTTCTGATAGCCAAACAGCCCGCTGATGAACTCGGAAAAATCAGCCTCACCAATCCCCGAAATGTCATTACGCTTGCGGCGGCGCTTGCTGGTGTGGCCTTCCTCGTTGCCCTCGTCGGCGATGGCTTCGATAACCCCGCCCGCGCCCTCGGCACGGATACCGCGCGCGGCGGCTTCCAGATTCATGGCGTGGATTTTTTCCGCATGCTTATGGCGGCTTACAATCAATTTCGCATGCAGGTCGATATACTTATCAAGTTCTTTAAGTTCAGCCTCATTTTTATTGGGCTTGTCGACCAACACCGCCGCCCGGCGATTAATGACAGACTCTAAATCTTCCTCACTCAGTAGACTGCGCCACCCGAATTTATCCGCCCAATAGTAAATCACCCGCGTTGAATTAAGATTTAATTCAGCGGCGATCTCCTGGGCTGTCCATCGCTTCAAGTAGAGCGAACGGGCAACGCCGATTAATTCCTCTGGATACTTTGATTTTCTGGTCATGCCTCCATTATGGCGGCTTTGCTTAATTGAATTCAGGGGTAAATATCGGAATGACTCGGAATAATACGTTATTACGAATCAATCAGAACATGAACGAATGAAATTATAGATTCATTCCGCAATACTGAATGACATTAATACTATCACCACGCCAGCCAAATTAATTAGAAGGTTAATTATGACCGGTTCACAACTGACGACCAGTTTTATCCGTATTGCCACAGAGGGTAAAACCGTTGATGGCCGCGAAATTGATGCGCAATGGCTTATTGATATGGCGGAAAGTTACGACCCCAACGTGTATACGGCATTGATCTGGCCTGAGCATGAACGCTGGATGGGCAATCAAGGCGAAGTGCAGGAACTAAAAGCAGAGGAAGAAGATGGGTTAATGCGTCTGTATGCGCGGCTTTGTCCCAGTATGGATCTGATGTATGCCAACCGGAACGGCCAGCTACTGTTTTGCTCTATCGAACCCTCCGAAACCCTGGATTTTTGCGGTACCGGCAAGCCCTATCTTGAAGGGCTGGGCGTGACCAGTTCCCCCGCCAGTATTGGCACCGAGCGCCTGCGGTTTAACTCTAAACGCGATGGCCGCACCTATGGCTCCTGGGAGCCTTTAGTAATTAGCGATGTTGCCGACACCAAGGAATTTACTATGTCAAATAAAGATGAGAAGCCTAAAAAAACGTTATTCCGTAGCCTGTTTAATATTCCCGAAAAAGGGAATGAAAAGAAAACGGAAAAACCAAAAAGCCGCCTATTTTCTGGTCGGAAATTTTCCGAAGAAGATGTGCAGGTGATTATTGAAGCGGTTGCAGAATTGCAAGATCAGGTTGATGAACAGGCCGCAACGATTGAAGAACAAGCGGCAGTTATTACCACGCTGCAAGAAAACGTCACTGATGTAACGGAAATTCAAACGGCGGTAGAACAAGTCCAAAGCGACCTTGAAACCGTCCAGGTAGAAGTCACCGAAATTAAAGAAGAAGTGACGGGCGGGGAATTCAGCAAGCTGAAAGGAAAGCTGAAAGATGCCGATAAGAAATTTACCAAACTCGACCAGGTCACCACCAAATTGCCTGATCCCGCCCCTGGTGCAACCGGCGGTAAAAACTACGCATTCTGATTTGCGCTTAATAAAGCCGGAACAGCATGAATTAAATCGTCATTGCGGTAAACGCAATGACAAATAACTGAGACTATTCGCCATGTCAATGAACAGACTTTATGAATTAATCCACGCTTATGCCAGGAAAATCGGTGAGGCCAGCGGGGCTAATATCAATTCCCTGCCTCTGGGTACCAATGGGATCGGGCGATTCAGTATCAGCCCACCGCAGGAAACCGCCTTACGCCTGGCGCTGATGGAATCCAACTGGTTCTTGCCAATGATCACCATGCGTGACGTGACCCAAATCCGTGGGCAAGTCATTGACGTGGGCAACCCTGGGGTGTTCACCGGCCGTGATCCCGATCGCCGCTTTACCAAAGATGTGGGCGTGTCCGGCAACGTTTACCAATTGTATGCCACCGACTCTTGCGCGCGTTTGCCTTGGGAAACCTTATCTGACTGGATTCATTCTGGTACCACTGACGAAGAATTTATCCAGATGGTGGCGGAATTCACCCTGGTGACGTTCGCCAACGATATCGCCCGCGTGGGCTTCAACGGTATAAAAGCCGCGCCTAAGACTGATTTGGAGACTTACCCGAACGGGGAAGATATCAACATCGGATGGCATCAAATCGCCAAAAACTTTGACACCTTGCACGCCAACCCGGCCACCCCGGAAGAAGATCGCATCCCAGGCTTTACCCAACGTGTGATTAATCCGGGCCCGGCTACATTGACCCTGGGCGAAAACGGCATTTTTAAAACCCTTGATGCAATGGCGTCCTGGCTGATTAGTACCACTATCCCGCAACAGTTCCAGAATGACCCGGCGCTGGTGCTGCTGATCGGTTCTGACCTGATCGCGGCCGAGCAATTCCGCCTGTTCCAAGAGGCGGGCAAGCCGACCGAAAACATTGCGGCCCAGATGTTGGCAAATACCGTGACCGGTCGCCGCGTGTATGTCGCGCCGTTCCTGCCGGGCAAACGCATGGTTGCCACCACCCTGGCAAACCTGCACGTTTATTCCCAGCGTGGGCACCAGTACCGCCGTGCGGAGCACGTTCAGGATCGCATGGGCTTCGAAAACGCCTGGTGGCGTAACCAGGGTTATGCCCTGGGGCACCCGATGATGTACGGCGCGATTGATGAATCGTCTGTGAAAATCGAAGCCGAAGCGGATATCGATGCCGCCCGCCTGATGGGGCTGATCCCTGGTGTGGATAGTGAAGGCGAAGGCGCGCTGGATAAAACCGAAGTCTAACCGGGGGCAGGCTAATGACATTCAATCCATTGCGATTTCGTGCCCAGATGTTGGCCCAGGCAAAAGCCAGGCCCGCCCCCACGGGCGAACTGGTCGCGGGTAATGCCGATAGCCTGCACCTTCAATTATTGAGCCTTGAGCAAGATATTCAACGCCTGCGCGCCTTGCCGCGCACGGCGGATCGGGTTGAGCTCAAAGCCACCGAACTATTGCCCAAGTGGTTGCCCTATGCCGAGCGCTATCTAGCGGCTGAACGCGCCTACGTTTACCCGGTTTTCGGCTACTGCGTGGTATGGCTGTTTGATACTGGCGACATTGATAAGGCACTGGCGTGGGCTGACATTGCCATTAAGCAACAACAGCCAACCCCTGACAACATCAAGCGCATGTTTCCGGCATTCGTTGCTGACTACGTCTTGGAATGGGCCATGACTGAGGCCCAGGCGGGCCACAACATCGAGCCCTATTTTTCCCGCACCTTTACCAACGTGCGTGAAAACTGGCGCTTACACGAAAAAATCACCGCCAAATGGTTCAAGTTCGCTGGGGAACTGTTGCTAAGGGACAAGGACGGCAAGCCCGTAGCCAGTGCGATTAATGACATTTCGACGCTGAAAAAAGCCAATGAACTGTTGGCCCAGGCGGAAGGGTTCCATAAAAAAATCGGGGTGGAAACGTTGCGAAAGCGCATTGATTCACGCATTCGCGCCCTGGAAAAAGAAGCCGCTGTAAAGGCGGAAACAGACACCGCTCCCTGAGTTATCGGGGGGCAGTACCGACACCCGGCCCGCCGGGGCGGGCGGAGTGGAGGCCGTAGCGCTTGCGCATCACGGGCCGTGGAAACTCGTCAGCCCGCACCCTGTAACGAGAGGCAAGCATGTTTAGACCTGGTGATGATGGATTTCAAAAGGCCACGCTCAAAAATGATGTGTTTTGGCCTGACCTGGCCCTGGATGACTTCCAGCGCCAGCGCAGCATTCCGCCCACCATTAACCAAGCCACGGTTATCCAGGCCATGCTAGCCGCCGTTGCAGAGATTAACCCGTCATTGTCTGGCTTTGTCAGCATGCAACAGCGCAAGGGCTATACCACGTCCAAAGACGTGCCAGGGCCAGAAGTGGACGGGGAGAACGCCTTAACGGCCCAGTATAAAAAAGCAGTCTATGCCCGCGCCAAAGCTGACTTGATGGGCGAATTTGCCACCGTCAGCCGTCGCGAAGATAACACCAACCAGGACGCACCACAGACTAAAGCGTCCTTGCTGGCCGAATCCGCCGTGGTGATCCGCAATATCAAGGGGCTGAAGCGGGTGGGGGTGCGTTTGGTATGACGCAGTTAGATGAGCTTTACCGCTTTGTGGATAGCAACTTGCCTGACCGGCTGATGGACACCACCGGGGCCGATGCCTGGATGGATGACATCGAATTGATCCACGCAGCCAAAGCCATGGGGCTCAATGAACAGGGGAAAAATCAGCGGCGTATTCAGGTTCGCCGTTATAACGCGACCCTTGCCTGGGAGCGCTGGCCCTATCGCCAGTATGACCCCGATGTGTTGTTTTCCCTGGTTGACGTCTGGCTGATTGAGCATTCAAACGAACATTACAACAAGCTGGAGTTAGATCCGCCCGCGGTCTTTGTGCAGTTGATGGACGACGGAAACGCCATTATCACCATCACCGTGCCCCTGGCAGACGACATAGTTCTGGTTGAGGACGAAAACGGCGTGATCCCGTTACAGGGCAAGCTGTACAGCGTTGCACCTGCACAAGTGAGCGTCGCGACCCGTGGCTGGATTTATGGCGCGGGCCATGTGGGTGCGCCTGTTGAGGCTACCGGCGATGCAAGTTGATTTCACACTCAACACCCAGCAATGGGCGGCGCTCAAAAGACAGCTAAGGGCGGCGGAGTTACCGCCCGCCAAACGCAAGCGCCTGTTATGGCGCATCTTGAAACTGGGCGTCATGGTCGCCGCGCGCCGTCACCAAAAGCGCCAGGAAAATGCCGAGGGGGTGAAGTGGCCTGCCAGGAAAAGCGGATTCAAGGGAAAGATGATTAGCCAGTTACCAAAGATGATGGCGATCAGCGAGCTACCCGCGAAAGAGTCAGCACGGATTTACTTGAAAGGACAGAAAAAAGTACCGCCTGGTGTCGTCGGCCGCATTCAGCAAACGGGATTTTCTACCCCCATGACGGCAGCGAAAGCCGCCCAGGCAAGCAGGAAAAACGGCGAGTCGGCGACATTGCGCCAGGCTAAACGGTTACTGGAGTTGGGGTATACCGAATTCCCAACCAGTGCCCCGCGCAAGCCTTCTCTTAGCGAAATTATGAACAGCCTTAGCAAGATAAAAGCCGGGGCCATTATTCGCGGCATGGAAGGCAAAAGCGCCGCAACAAATTGGACTATCACCCTACCTGGTCGCGAATGGCTGGCCGTGAGTGACGATGAATTTAACAAGATCCTGGTGCGCCAACTCCAAGCGATAAATTTCGGCTGGAGAACGCGAACCCAGGACGTAAGAGGATAGCAATAATGACATGGCCCAATGTAACGATTAACCAGCTAAACCAGCGCCAGGGCGTAATCAATGAGATTGAGCGCACCGTTTTATTCATCGGCCACGCGCACGACGGAGCGGCCACGGTGGGCGATCTGATTATGCTCAATTCCCAGTCCGATATTGACGTGGAATTGACCGATGCCAGCGATATCTTGCGTGAGAACCTCCGCGCGGCCCAATTGAACGCGGGCCAGAATTGGCAGGCTTACGCCCTGATCGTGCCTGCTGGCGCTGATGCGGCGGCAAAAGTCGAGGCTATCCGCAACGTGCAACCGATGATTTCCGTGGAGGGTGTCGTGAGTATCGGCGATCTCAGTGCTGATACAACCGCCGCTGATATCGGCATTTTCAGCGCATTGCGTGAGGAACTGATCAGCAAGCTGGGCCGTTGGGTGTGGTTTATGTTGGCGGTACCTGGCCCGCTTAAGGGCGGTGCCCCTAAATCCTGGGCGCAATACCTTGAAAAACTGTCAACCAACGCCACCGGCAAGGCGGCACACGCCGTGCAACTGGTGCCCGCGCTGTGGGGCAACGAAGTGGGCGCACTGGCGGGCCGCTTGTGTCATCGCAGTGTCACCATTGCTGACAGCCCAGCCAGGGTGAAAACCGGCGCACTGGTGGGACTGTCCAGTGATCTGCCGGTAGACAGTGCCGGGGTGGAATTGAGCCTGGCTCACCTGCGCGCTATGCATGACCTGCGCTATTCCGTGCCGATGTGGTACGCGGATTATGAGGGCATGTATTGGTCAGACGGGTTAACGCTGGAGGTTAAAGGCGGTGACTATCCGGTGATCGAATACCTGCGCATTGTCGACAAAGCCGCGCGCCGGGTGCGCCTCCAAGCCATTGCCAAAATCGGCGATCGGTCGCTGAACAGCACACCGGGCAGCATTGCCGCCCATAAGACTTATTTCAGCCGCACCATGCGTGACATGTCACGCAGCGCGCAAATCAACGGCGTCACCTTCCCTGGCGAGGTAAAACCGCCGCGTGAAGGCGATGTGGCAATCGTGTGGAGCGATGCCAATACGGTGAGCGTTTATCTCATTGTTCGCCCGTATGAGAGCCCGAAAGCGATCACCGTCAGCATCATGTTAGATACATCACTGGAGGCACAATCATGACTGCTCGTATCGGGGGCATGGACTTTGATATCACCCTGGGCACCGAAATTATCCATGTAAAAACCACTACGTTGGATGTGACGGACAACACTGCCGCTGCGCAAACGCGCGGGGTGCCTGATGGGCACGTAGCCGGTGACGTCGCGGCCGAAGGTGAAATGGAACTGGATACCAAGAATTTCAAGAAAATCGGCGCGGTTGCCCGTGCGGCCGGAAGTTATCGCGGCATGCCAACCACTGACATTCTTTGGTATGCCAATACGGGGGATGAGGAGTTAAAAGTTGAGGCATTTGGCTGCAAGCTGATCATCACCAGCCCGTTTTCATTTGATCCGAAAGGCGGGGAAACCGCCAGCCACAAGGTGAAATACATTGTGACGAGCCCCGATTTTGTTCACATCGACGGTGTGCCGATGTTGTCCGAAAACGATGTTCGCGACTTGATCGGGTGACCTATGCCAAATGGAGAAACCACGCTCTTTAAACTGATTGTCATTGGTGCGGTGATCGGTTTGGGCAAAGCGCTACTGGATGAGCCAAAGCTGACTTGGCGCTTGCTGATTGGCCGCATTTTGCTGGGTTCGGCGGTGTCGATGATGGCAGGTCTGGCGCTGATCCACTTCCCTGAACTGGAAGAAATCAGCCTGATCGGTATTGCGTCAGCGCTGGGGATTTTGGGCCATACCGTCATTGAGTCACTGCTTAAGCGGTACCTACAAACGAAAACGAAAGAGGCTGATGAATCATGAAATTAAGCGAGAAACAGCAACTTTTTACCCAGTTGGTTGCCCAGTTGATCACCTATGCCGGTGACCACGGCATGCGGCTGACCTTTGGCGAAGCCTACCGCACCCCGGAGCAAGCGGCATTGAATGCCAAGACCGGAGCCGGTATCAGCAACAGCTTGCACACCAAGCGCCTGGCGGTGGATTTCAACCTGTTTATTGATGGGGTGTATCAGACCGACAGCGCCAAATATGAGCCGCTGGGCGTCTATTGGGAGTCCATCGGCGGGAGCTGGGGCGGGCGTTTTAAACGGCCCGATGGCAATCACTTTAGCCTTGAGCATGAAGGGGTTCGCTAAATGAAAGCGCTCGTTGTGTGGTTCCTCATTGGGGTAGCGGCCGGTGCCTGGTTTAACACCGTGATCAGTGAATCAGCCGCTACCCGTGATGCTAAATTTCGCGACGAGTTGCGCGAGGTGGTTCAGGGGGTGTCCTCTGAATCGGCCAGGGTGCTAGACGCCAAATTACAGGACATTCACAGCAATGAGATCCACACCGAGCGCCTTATTCATACCGAAACCATTAAGCCGGTTTTTACTAACGTGTGCGCTACTGATGAGTATGTGCGGCTGTTCAACGAGGGTGTTGAACGTGCCGAGCGAATCTTATCAGGAAAGCCTGTTAGCGAAGTGCCCGGAAAGCCTGCCACGCCTGGCGGGGCCAACGGGAAATGATTTTGATCTGGCGTTAAAGCAATACAGCGGCCTGTATGTGCCTTGTGCCGCCAGGCATAACCAGTTAGTTACCGAAATTCAACAGAGAAAGGATTTAAGCCATGAGCAAAGAAAATAGCGGCATCATCACCCTGAGTGTGGGCGGTACTGAGTTGAAGTTTTCCCCTACCTTGCAAGCCTATAACAAGTGCCTGAATGAGTCGGCACGGGCTGAGGATGTGGTGGGTGCAGTCAATACCTACCTGAAACGCATCGTGACCCCGGAATCCCGTGATGCCCTGGCTACCCTGTTGCTGATGCCTGGCGTGGGTGCCCAGATGGCTGAAAAAATCAACAAGATTTATGCACCGGTCATTGAGATCGAAGTAAAGGAATAGGCCAGTTAGTCGAGCATATCCGGGCCAGCCATTATGAACAGATGGTGGCGCTACGGCGTCACTATTTGCCCTCCCCGTCCGACAGTGACAGCGAGGACGAACAGGGTGACAGCGTCATGAATCTGGCCCGCGCCCTCTGGCTGGCCGAGTATTTCCACGAAAGCAATATCAACAGTGTCGCGGCGGGTATCGCCTTTGCCTTTAACGGAACCAGGACATAACCCTGATGAAAGAATTAGCCTTTCTGCTGAGTCTCAAAAATAACCTGAGCGCCCCGCTCGGCAAGGCCCAGCAATCCGTTGAGGCTTTCGCCAAGAAATCAGCCAGCGCTTTTAAACAGGTAGCGATCGGTGCTGCCGGGTTATGGGGCGTCGTGCAAGGGGTTAAGGGATTATTGGGCCCGGCTGACCAGGTACAAGCCGCATTAGATGAACTGTCTACCCGCAACGTGAGTACCGACAGCCTGGATAAAATGTATCAATCCGCCCAGCGGTTCAGCACTGCTTACGGTAAATCGGCGGCTGAATTCATCGCATCGGGCACCATTATTAAGAGCGAGTTGGCCGAGTTAACCAACGGGGAGTTGCCGCGCGCCGCCGTGGCGATCAACACCCTTGCGGTGGCGACCAAATCCAGCGCCGCCCAGGCGGCTAGCTACATGAGCGATATGGCGAACAATTACCGGTCGACGGTGCGCCAGATCGGCAACGTGCCCTTTGTTGAAATGATGGCGTCAAAAGCGGCCTACATGGCGCAAAACTTTGGTGCCAGCATTGATGAGATCCGGGAGTTGGTGAAGTCCAGCAAGGGCACCGGCACCCAGTACGGCGCCGGGATGGATGAACAATTATCTGTCATGGGGCTATTGAGTCAGACCAAAGGCACCGAGGCGGGCGGCATCTATGACGCTTTCCTAAAAGGTGCGATCGAAGGCGGCAAGCAACTGGGCCTGAGTTTTACCGATGCCCAGGGCAAAATGCTGCAATTCCCTGACATTCTGCAAAAGGTGCAAGCCAAATTTGGCGACACCATCGAAGGCAATGTGAAGGCACAGGCCGCACTGAATAAAGCCTTTGGCGATGGCGCGCAGGCGCTGACCGCTGCCTGGGGCCAGGCTGATGCCCTTAGAAAGCATATGCGCGATATGGGCAACACCCAGGGGCTAGACCGTGCCACCGAGATGGCGGCGAAAATGGCGAAAATGTGGGAACGGGTAGATAAAGTCTGGGAGCGTATCCGGGTTGCCGTGGGCATGCGCCTGATCCCCGCCATTACCCCTTTGGTTGATTACGCTATTAAGGCCGGGGAGACATTTGCCAAGTGGTTGGACATGTTCCCCAATATTGCCCGGTGGATTGGCTATATCGCCCTCGGTACCTTGGCGCTCGGCGCGGCCGGTGCTGCCGCCAATATCGTGGTTGGGGTGTCGAAATTTATCTGGCTGGGGCTGACAGGGATCTGGAAGCTTGCCACGGTGACGGCTAAGGCGCTGCTGTGGGTGATTAATTTGAAGGCCCGCGCCTTGCAGTTAGCGAGCATCGCCGCTATTGCCTACAACGGGGTTATGCGCTTTGTCCGGGCCACCCTCCTGGCTTGCGCGCTGGCTTTCCGCACCTCAACCGCTGCCGTCCTGTTACAGCGTACTGGCATGATGATTTCCACCGTTGCGATGTGGGCATTCGGCGGCGCTACCGCGTTTGCTGGCGTGGCTATGCAACTGCTGATGAGTCCTATCACCTTAATTATTGCGGCCGTGGCCTTACTGGTCGCGGGCGTTTGGTATGCAATCAAGCACTGGGATGAACTGAAAGCCGCGCTGATGGACACCGAGGCATTTCGCTGGGTAGCAGACGCGGCGGAGGTGGTCGGTAGAGTCTTTTCCGTGCTTTGGCAGGTGATCCGCGTGGGCTGGAAAATGGTGGTTGAATACTTCTCTGGCCTATCGCCGGTCGAAGCCTTCACCGGTTTTGTGGACACCATCCGAAACGTGTTTAGCGGGCTATGGAATTACCTGCTGGAATCCTTTGGCAAAACGTACAACTGGATTATCACCAAGTTGAACAAAATCCCCGGCGTCAATATCGACCTGAAACCGGTCGGTGATGCCGCGCCGAATGTTTCCGGGGTGGCTGCACCGGCTGGCCTTAATGCCCCGCAGATGGAGCGCGGCGGCATCGGCAAAGCGATTTCGAACGGCAGCGGCAACAAGGTGACCGATAACAGCCGCCATTACGGTGAGGTCAATATCTACCCGCAAAACCAGCAAACGTTCGATTCGCTGATGGAGTCCAGGGAGCTAGCCGCAGGATGAGCACAGACCTGAAATACATCGACCTGCTGATAACCGGAAAAAACTTCACGTTGGATTCCGGCAATGAGCCGGTGCTGTGCAACAACCGCATGAGCATCGCGCAAGACGTCGTCCATATGATTATTGAAGCCGGGATCGTCAAAGAGCTGATCGCCGAACGCAGCCCAGTTTTGCGGGCTGACATCATGATGCAAATAGAATTATTAGTCGAAACGGACACCCGAATCGTGCCGGGCACGGTCAGCATTAATGACGGCGGCAACGGGGATTATTTTGTTACGGCTGATACCTACGATTTCGGCCCGCTCTCAGTAACCAACAGGCTAATTAATGATGAACAATAAACCTAACCCAGACTTTAAGGCCATTTTAGCCGCCCAAGGCATGCCAACCACTGAGGCGCAGATCAAGACAGAATTCACCGCCATTGCGCGGGAAGAAGGGTTGATCACTAACACGTCGCGCATGTCACCGTTCTGGCGCTTAATCACCGCGATCATCACCGCGCCGGTATTGTGGCTAACGGATGCCCTGGTCAATGTTGTCATGCGCAATCTGTTCCTGGCAACGGCCGGGAATACCTTTGTTGACCTGTTCGCCTGGGCGGTCAACGTGGCGCGCAAAGACGCCACCGCAGCCGTAGGGGCTATCCGGTTCACCAAGGTGGAAATCGGCCGGGAAATCACCGTGCCGGTGGGTACCGTCATTCAGACTGAGCGTATCAACGGCACGATTTACCGGCTGATGACCACGGTCGATATTACCATCCCCGCAGGAACGGCCAGTGCCCTGGTACCCGTTACGGCCGAGTTGGAGGGCAGCGGGTTTAACCTGGCCCCTGGTTACTACCGAATCTTACCCGTTGCGGTGGACGGTATTGCCAGCGCGGTGAATGAGGACGATTGGCTGGTATCACCCGGCGCAGATCAGGAAAGTGATGATGACTTGCGGGATCGGGTGAAAAACCAATTCAACCTGGTGGGCCAATACCATATTGATGCCGTCTACCGTGGCATGATTGCCGGGCTGGCTGGGCTCAATACTGACCGCATTTTTTTCGAGCACGACGCCCCACGCGGGCCAGGTACGGCCAACGTTTACTTGCTGCTTGATTCTGGCATTGCCAGCCAACCGTTTATCGACATGGTCAACGATTACGTGATGACCCAAGGCAATCACGGCCACGGTGATGACGTGTTGTGCTTGCCGCTACCGGAAACCCGTCATGACCTCACCGTCACCGTGCATCTGTATGCCGCCAGTCACCTGACCGCAGAGCAAACGGCCACGTTGATGGGTAACGCCGGTAACCTGGTGCGCGCCGCGTTTCGGGAAAATACCGATTATGACGTTCAAAAAACCTGGCCGTTCAGCCGGTTTTCTATGTCACGTCTGGGCGAAGAATTGCACGACACGTTCCCCGATATTGCCTCTGTGGTGTTCTCTCTGGGCGACATTATCAGCGGGTTGAATGTGCCGCGCCTGCGTACCTTAAAGATGGTGCCGGCCGATGAGTAAAATCCCTGATATCAACCTACCCGTGTGGATGAATAAGGGCGAACCGCTCACCTTGGCCCATGCATCAAAAGTCTGGTGGGAACGGGTGTATAGCTGGCTAACCTTCCCCCTGGCCCAGATCGACGTCGACACCTGTGACGAGCAGCTATTAACCCTGCTTGCGTACCAGCGGGATATTGATCGCTTCCCTGGTGAGTCCCTGGCGCTGTTTCGCTTGCGGGTGAAATATGCCTTTGTGAACGCCAAAGACGCGGGCAGCAAAGCCGGTTTTGCGCGGATTTTTGAACGGCTGGAGATCGGCCAGATACAGCAGCTTGAGCGCCAATTGTGGCTAGATTGGGACGTCATTTTATTGCGTATCAACGATGAACAGTTGAGCCGCAATAACGCATTGATGATGAATCTGATCCGCCAGTACGGCCGTACCTGCCGCCGCTATTTCTTTGATGTGCTGAACCAGCGGGCGCTTTCGGTACGGGCTGGCCGTTTCGACCTGGTCGCGGGCTATCATGATGCGCTTTATGTTCCTACCTTCGAAATCGTCCGTTTTCATGTCAATGGCTGGATGACAAGCGAGTTTCAGCCGGTCACCAGCTTTGCCGGTGCAACGTACATTCTTGACGCGCAAGGGGCCGCAGGGGCGATCACCTGGTCGGTAGACGGCCCCGCAACCGTTGCGCCAATGGACAGTAGCGCCCAGGTCACGATCACCGGGCCAGGGCCGGTGACGGTGACCGGCACCGATGCACGGGATCGGACGGTTATCCACGCCATTAACCCGGTGTTGTGGTTTGTTCAGGACGACACGAAAGGGCTGATTAAGAACGTTGAGCAATGGGCTATCACGATGTGGGGCCGTGTGCCGTCAGTTGATGAGTTGGTCTATGGACGGCCAATGTCTGGAAAGGATACCCAGCGCGGAAATTTGGGTGCGCTGTGGTCGGAGTGGGGAGATATGGCCGCGTATGGTTGGCCGGGAGCGCCTGCACCAGGCACGATGTGGGCGGATTGGTGGACAACGTTGTCCCCTTCTGACAATGGCCCTCTTAGCGTTTGGATACCTGTTTTAGCGGGTAAGCATGACCGCGTAGAAGAATATAGCAGCAACGGCACTTTAGCATCGACTCTACTCACTAATGCGAATGAATTTAGGCGGGTGGCCGTGTGGGATACAACTACCCCGTTTGCTCTCAAAGGGTACGGCGTCAATGGATGGTTCTACACTGACTTCACTCCTACCACCTCGTTTGCGGGTGCACGGTATCGCTTGTATGTCGTGGGGCATGGCGGCAAGCCGATCACCTGGAAAGTCACCGGCCCGGCAACCATCACGGCAGATGGATGGGTGACGATAACCGGCCCCGGTGCCGTGGGTATCACCGGCACAAGCTTTCGCGGCGAAATTATCACACATGCTATTAGCCCGCAAAAATACCTTATCCCGTCACCAGAGCGGATTGTTGCCGCCCAATTCCCGGCATTTCTTGCTTCAACAGGCGGCGCGCATGCCAGGAATATTGATTTGACGCTGGGAGATACTCCCTATTATGCCCGCAAAATCGGCGCTTTATGGAGTGAGTGGGGCGACATGGCGGTATACGGCTGGCCGGTCTATCGATCGCCGAATGTGGCTACTTACTGGAATGCCAAACCTAGCGAAAATTTCCCACAAAACGCGGTCTTTCTGAATAACGGCCATTACTTCAACCTGGGCGCTAGTGCCGATTTCCTGTGGTGCGTCGCCGCAGTGATCACTATTTAAGGGTAAATCGTATGTCACAGACTGCAATCACCAAGGCATTCGAAGCCTGGTTAGTTAACAAAACGGTCAACGGCGAACCGGCCAGGCCAGATAAGATGGTTTTTGCGCTTATCCCCGGCCAGGATGAAAACAACGAGATTGACCGCAACGAAGGTATGCCCGCAGCGGGAAGGATTCGCCATACCGCGGATATCACCCAGTATGGTGCGCTGAACGAAAACGCGGTGGTGTATTCCGTGGTACTGGATACAACGATCGGCAATTGGAATTATAACTGGGTGGGCCTGGTCGACAGTGCCAGCGGCACCGTGCTGATGATTGTCCATCTGGCTGAACAACAGAAAATCAAGACTGAGAACGGCCAGCAGGGCAACAGCTTGATCAGGAATTTGTCGATGGAATTCGACAGCGCGGCGACGGCGTCACAAATCAACGTCACCCCAGCGACCTGGATGATCGATTTCAGCGCCCGCCTGCAAAGCATGGACGAATCCCGCCGCCTGGCTCAAGTCGATTACTACGGCGCAGCGGCATTCCGGGGCGATGGCTTCAAAGTCACCGTGGCCGGTGCGACGGCCACTATCGCGGCGGGGCTGGGGTATGTCGGTGGCCTGCGCGCCATTATGACCAATAACCAGGCGTTAGCATTGGCCGGTAAAACCGGCGTGTGGGTTGATATCTGTTGGCAAGGTACAGTCACGGGCGCATGGGCCAACAGCTTTACGCTGCGCGCCGCCGATACACTGGCCGATTATGTTGATAGTGCCGGTAATCGGCATTTTGTCACCCGTATTGCCACTGTTAACGGCACCACCGTGACCGACAACCGTGTGCCGTTTCCATCAAACGAAACCGTTGAGCAACTCGGTGGCCGATTCTTGCAACGGTCAAATAACCTGTCTGATGTGATGAATAAAACCGAGGCTATTGCAAACCTCCAATTAGCTGGGCTTCGAGTGACTGGCGACACCTCATCAAACGAGGGGGTAACGAATACAGGCAGCGGAATTTCGTCGGTAGCGATCGGTAATCTTTCTAAAACGTCGGGTTATAGAAATATCGCGATAGGCAATGCGGCTATTGCGGAAGGCGTAAATAACATCGCCATTGGGAAAACGGCAAGTGGTGGCAATTCGACAAATGCGGTTGCTATCGGGGCTGATGCCACAGCCGAACATGCCAGTAGTGTGGCACTTGGGAGCGAGTCAAAAACAACACGTACAAAGGAAGTCTCTGTAGGTCATAGCACCCTTAAGCGGGTATTAGCCAATCTGGCACCGGGCGAACTGGGGACGGATGCGGTGACTTTCGATCAGCTAAAGCAGGCGTTGGCAAGCCTGGCGGATAGCGGTCAGTTAATCAAGGCGGGCGTCCTGTTGCCGTGGCCGACAAATATCGCGCCCCCAGGTTGCGCCATGGCTGTTGGGCAGGCGTTTGATAAAGTCGCTAACCCTCAACTGGCTATTGTCTATCCATCTGGTTTTTTACCCGATACACGCGACCGCACGATTTTGGGTACCCCGATCGGGCGCGCCCCGTTATCCCTAGCCGATGGTGAGGTGAAATATCACGGCCACGGCGGGGAGGTGGGCAGTGCTGATCTGGGGTCGAAAGAAACAACAGCAGGCGGGTATTTTAGGCCAAAAGTCCGGGCTTACCCCTCCAATACCGCACTTGAGGGCGGCACCAGTGAGCGCTTTTCTTTTACGGCCCACAACGCATTTGCAGACCATGGTCTGGTAGAGGACACGCCAGCGCACACCCATTGGGTGAATCTGGGGTGGCACGGTCACAGCTTGCGCATTGACGCTTACGGCGCGGCAAAAAACACCGTTGATAACATCGCATTTAACTACATCGTGAGGTTGGGATAATGAGCACGACTTTTGAATTTTCCAGTAATCCGCGTTTTGTGTGGATCTACAATTTTGATGAAAAAGGCGTGTTTACCGGCACGTTTAATTACTGTGTCCCGCCAGGCACGGGATTGCCTGCAAACTGCACAACCGTACCATGCCAGCCAAAAAGCGGCATGGCCGGGGTGTGGGATGGGCAGAAATGGCGCACCGTGCCTGATTTGCGCGGGGTTGAATACTGGGATAGCTACGGCACCCCGTTTATGGTGCTGGAGCTGATCGACGCCTTGCCAGATTGGGCCGTGACTGTGGCACCGCCCGTTCCCGCGCCGGGCAACGTCCTGTTGTTCAAAGAGGGTGCATGGTTAGAACTGACCGACCAGACCGGCACCACCTATTACAGTGCTGACGGCCAGCCGCACCAGGTACCTGATGCCTGGTTTATCTTGCCGGAGGGTTACACGTTTATTCCACCGGGTAGCCCGTTTGACCATTGGGACGGCACTGAGTGGGTGACGGATACTCTGGCGCAACAAGCGGCCCAGGCCCAAGAGGCGAATGAGCGGTTACACCAAGCCATTGAGCAGGCCCAACACCAGCGCCAGTTATTGCGCGGCCATGCTGACGAGCAGGTCACTGAATTGGAAGATGCGATCGCGCTGGGTATCCAGCAGGATGGCGACGCCGATCGGCTAACGGCGTGGAAAACCTACCGCGTGTTATTGGGCCGTGTTGATCTGCAATCTGCGCCCGCGATTGAATGGCCGGTGATGCCGTAATGTGGGAGCAAAAGCGCCTGCATATTCCTGACGGCCTGGGGGCGGTGACGTGCTCCACCGTAGTGGCCCACCCGTGGGTTTTTGGGCTGGGCCAACAAGAGGAATCAGGTTTTTACCTGAGCCCGCCGAATGCGGTTAACTACCTGGTCAACAAGCTGGCCGGGGCGTCAGTGCGCCAAGATGTCAGCGTGATCATGCTGACGGCCCCCACGTTGGCATCATTTGCCACCGTGCTGGCCGCTGCCGCTGAGGTATTCCCTATCCCGGCGTTAACCCAGGTTCAACGACGGGCAACCACGGCGATCGGGCTGGCAACCAGCCGCATGCAGTTACCTGCCATGAGTAACAGCTTACCGCCAGCCCTGCCGTTATCGGTCAGCACCACACGCCTGGCTACCGGGGTGCAAGACATGATCCAGGCGTTTGCCGAGAGTGCCGCCCCCAGTACGCCGGAAGGTGTTACCGCCGCACTGGCCGAGTTTGCCCAGCAACGTGCGGCCCTGTTGGATATGGCAAAACAAGGGTTAAAGCAGTTGCAGGCCAGTAGTGTGCCGGTGTGGGTTGTCTCGGCGATCGGCGATACCCAGGCCGCTGCCAGGCTGATGCGTGACGCGGTACCCGTTTCTGACAACGTTTTCACGTTGGCGCTGATGTTTGTCGGCGAGGATTTAGCGCCGTTGCGCGCAATGTTGGGGGATCTATGAGTGAAATCATTGTTCTGGCGCTGGATGGCGAAGCCATTTTGATGAAAGACATTATCGTGTCCTCATCAATGCAAATTCAGGACAAAGACCAGTCCGGGCAAGCAAGCAGTACGGCTAACGCCGAGCAGGGGATCAAGGGTAAAGAATTGCGGGTGTCTGGGAAAATTCCCTTTTCCGAAAAAGCGCGACTAACCCGGCTTTATGCCCTGGCCGAAGCCAAAGACGCAGGCGGGCAAATGAAGCGCTATCGTGTCGCCAACGAGTTGGCCCAGGTCATCAAATTAAGAGAAGCGACCTTTTCCGGCAACGTCGATGCAGCGGCCCAGACTGATCGCATGGTGTGGCAGGTTAATTTCACTTTGAAAGAATATTTCAGTGTTGCCGAGCGTAAAGCCATGCAGGCCGCAGCCGGTGGCGGTGGCGCGGGTAGCAACGCGAATGCGCAAGGGCCAGGCGGGGCCGGTAGTGCCGAAGAATCACCGGAAAAATTATCCTGGTTTGAAAATGTGCTTAAAAAAATTGATACGGCAATCGGCCCAGGGGGCAGTCAATGAAACCCGTCGTTACCTTGCGGATCGGCACCGAAACAATCGCGGTGGCCTCCTTTCGCGTCGTGCTTGAGCTGGCCGCATGTGGTCGGGGATTTATTACCGCCCTGACACCGATCGACTATACCGGGCAACTTGTGCGCCTTGACCTTGGCATCAATAGCACGGTTTATCGCTGGTTCACTGGCTATGTGGAGCGGAGCAGCCCGGCAGAGAACGGCGCGCAGCGCCTTTTTGTGCGTGAGCTGGTCGGCACGTTTGCCCAAAAATGGCCGGTATCGCTGCAACACCCTACGCTACGTGATGTGACCGCCGAGGTTGCCAGGCTCACCGGCATGGTGTTTTCACTGCCAGAAAATGCCGGGTACCTGGATACGCCAATTCCTCATTTCACGCACAGCGGTACCGGCGATCAGCTATTAGCTGACCTGGGCCGTGCGTTTAGCATTGCGGATTACACCTGGTATCAGTTGGCAGACGGGACGGTATTTGTCGGCAGCTATGTGGATTCGCTCTTTGCGCGGTCACCGGTCGACATTCCAACCGAATTTATTCAAAACGCCGCCGCAGGCAACAGCATGACCTTGCCGTTAATCCCCGCCATTCGGCCGGGCGTTATTGCCAACGGTCGAAGAATCACGCAGGTCACCGCCAATGACGATGAAATGACGCTGACCTGGACGCCACTTAACAGCCAGGGGAAACCGGCGCAGAAGTCACCCGAACAGCGCCAGATTGATAAAATCTATCCTGAACTGAGCGCGGGCCTACACTTGCCGCGCCTGGCCCGCGTCATGGGGCCAACGGATACCGCCGCCCTGGGCGATCAGTCTGACCCATTCCGGCCCCGCTATGCCGTCAATCTGCAATTGTTGGATGAGAGCGGCGCAGCGGCGCAGGATACCCCGGTTTACAACGCGGTACCACTGCCCGTACCAATGGCGGGGCCGGAAGGTGGGATGTATCAATACCCGCCCGAAGGCACTGTGGTAGAGGTGGGATTTGCAGAAGGGCGACCCGATAAGCCACTTATCCGCCAAACGATGCAGGACGGCCACGCCTTGCCGGATATCAAACCGGGTGAACAGTTGCAGCAACAGCGGGCCGGTGTGAGCCAGCGAGTTAACCAGGCCGGGAGCTGGCAGCGCGAAACAGACCAGGCGATCGAGGAAACCAGCAGCGCCCGCCAAGTGAGCAGCGACGTTGAGAGCCGCATCACCACCACACGCCAGACAACCGTCAAAGGTAACGACACCACCACCGTGCTGGGTACGGCCAAATTGCTGGCTGGTGCAGTGGTTCACCTGGCGGATGGCAACTACACGATCGGCGCATCGGGCAACCTGGTGATCACTTGCAAAGACAGAATTGGCTATATTGGCCAGGACGACAAGACCACGATAGGCGGCAATCAAGACGTACAAGTAAAAGGCAATCTGACGGAACAGATAGACGGTATCCGCCGCAGCGTTGCCAAGGCGCATGAGTTAATGGCCCCCTCTATCCGCCTGGGCAGTGCGGAAGTGAACGTGTTAACCCTGTTGACCGACACCCTTGACGTGCTCCACCAGTTGGCACAACAGACGGCGCAGCATACCCACAGCAATACCGGCACCCCAACCAACAGCGGTGAAATAACCGCAACGGCCAATCGAACCACGGCACTCACCGAAAAATACAGCCCATTCATTGACTGATACCACGGCGGGGCCGCACCCCGCTGATGCCTCCTGAATCCACCCTCACCATCATGATAGACAGCGCGCCCTGAGCGCGTCACCACGACGCCCACCAGACAACCCACGCAAGTGCCGGGACTCAGACCGATGAATGCCGCAGAGGCCCGCCTGTGCAGCACAGCGCGCAAATCTGGTCAGGTAAAAGATGCGGGACGTAAAACGCACACTCCCACCAAGCCTGCGCAAAATATTTCTGGACTTTTTTACAGTGTGGTGATTCTACAAATGCCCCCGCCAGGCCGCGCCAGTGCTGAGGATCTGCAAAGGATCGCCAACTGTAACGAGTGACAAGGATTTCAGTGAATTACAGTGAATGCGACGATCTCGCAACGATCACAAAAATATAATGCATTGATATTAAAGGGGGTTATGTATTTTACGCCGGATCGCAGCTCGGAGGATTTCTGGGTGAGAATTTACGGAAGATAATGGCAAAGCCAGCAACGGCGAGGCTTGCGGGGGAATTGCGGGAAATGGCGTTAACTGAAAAAACTCGGCCACCTGCCGCGAACGATCTCGGCGTGGGCGATAAAAAAGCGAACAAATAATAACCCACGTAAAACAGTACGATCGTTTTAACCGATCAATTCATCGTGTAACCTGCCTTAGCAATCAATGCTATCTTATCTTGCATCAAATCCCCATTGAGGAAAGGACATGGCCAAGGATCTCACAACCTCTGCACACGACAGACAAAACATTCTCAATAATTCCTATGCACTCAAGCACGCCGAAAAGCACCTCTCTCTTGGCGGAGTCGAATTTGATGGTGAGATAGTGTTTACCAAAAGCCAACTGGTTGAGATGTTTGATGTTAGCGACGCAACGATAGAAAGGTACCTAACCAGCAATATTGATGAATTAAAGAACAACGGATATATCATACTAAAAGGTAAAAATTTAAAAGAATTCAAAGAGGTGGCTGATGGTGCCCTCATGAATGAGGGTACCAAAACGTCGGTTCTTGGGGTGTTTAAATTCCGAGCCGTTTTAAACCTTGCAATGTTGCTTGTTGAAAGTGAGCAAGCGAGGATGATTCGAGCACGGTTACTGGATATTGTTATCGACACGTTGGCAGAACGCGCTGGCGGACATACAAAATTCATCAACCAAAGAGATGAAGATTACCTTGTTGCAGCATTCAAGGAGGAAAGCTATCGGAAGCAGTTCACCGATGCTGTCAATGATTATGTCGATGCCAATGGTTGGAAGTTTGGAAAGCTCACCAATGCGATTTATCAGAGCATTTTCCATGAGAATGCAAACGAGTATCGGAAAGTACTCAAACTTCACCAAAACGATAAAATTCGTGACACGATGTATTCTGAGGTTCTTACCTTAATCGCAAGTTTTGAGGCTGGTCTGGCTCACGAGATAAAGGAAAAAGCCACTCAACTGGGCAGGAAACTGACATGTCAAGAAGCAGAATCCATTTTATCAATTATGGAGCAGCACCCCCTATATGAGCCAATGCTGGTTGATGTTCGCACCAAAATGGCGAGCCGGGATTTATGCTTTCGTGATGCCTTGCACGAAAAACTAGAGGCGTATATCCGCTCGGTACCAGAGGGCGATTTTGAGCGATTCCTGGGCGAAAAAAGCAAGTCACTTGAAGAAAGACTGAATGACCCTGAAACCCTTGAAGTGTTTAAACGCTTAAAAGACCGCTAAGAGGGTATTGCCGTGGATGAGATTCAGTTTAATTACTTTGATATTGAGCACGCTATAGCAGTACATGATCGCATCATTGAGCGCTCGGGCGGTCTGCACGGTATACGAGATCAGGGCGTATTGGAGAGCGTTCTCGACCATATGCAAAATGACTGGTACTACCCAAGTTTTGAGTCAAAGCTCACCCATTTGTTTTTCTCAGTGAACAAGCTTCACGCTTTTACTGATGGCAACAAAAGGTCTGGGATACTTCTCTCTGCATTCTTTCTGGAAATTAATGGGTTTGAGCATTGTATTAAGCTCTTTGTCCAAGAGATGGAGAACATCGCCGTATGGGTTGCTGATGGGGCTGTCAGTAAGGATTTGCTCCAAAAGATAATTCATGATTTGGTGCTTTGTGAGGAGTTATTGGAGAGCACTAAACTGGAGTTCGCCATGGCAATAATTGAGCATCAAAATCAGATGGATGAAGGCCGTTAAGATATGAACCCCACTAAGTGAGGTTCATTCGAAGTGTAGTCAACTTGTGGACGAAGTCAGAGATAAGTCCTTTTATCTCAATTGGTTAACAGGGTAGTTACCTCACCATCCCTGTCTTCCCCCTCATGATGAGGGGGTTTTTTTTATCCCTATTAAATAAAATCACTTAAAAAACAATGCGTTAACTATTTTCTGGAAGGCTGCGGATTTTCAAAAACCGTTGAGTGTGGACAGTATGTGGACGCGCCTTCAAACCTGGATACCTTATGAATACTTATCTAGGGAGAGCGACATTACTGCACGTTTTGCCAGATTTTTTTGCTTAGCTGACACGCATCCCGTCATGATGGCGGGACTTTTTTTACCCCGCATTCCGTTATACTGAAGCCCATAAACGTTAGTTGGGGTTTTTTATGGAACAGCAATACGCGCGGCTGGTACAGTCCGCTGCTTTAGCCGCCACCGGAATGGCTTCCATTCTACTGTTGATCAAGATTGTTGCCTGGTATCTCACCGGGTCGGTCAGCCTGTTGGCGGCTTTAGTGGATTCGTTGATGGATATTGCCGCATCGTTAACCAACCTGCTGGTGGTACGCTACTCGTTGCAGCCGGCTGATGAAGAGCACACCTTTGGCCATGGCAAGGCCGAGTCGCTGGCGGCGCTGGCGCAAAGCATGTTTATCTCCGGTTCTGCCCTGTTCCTGTTCTTGACCGGCTTCCAGCATCTGTATTCCCCGCAGCCCCTGAATTCGCCGGGCATAGGGGTAGCTGTAACTATCATTGCGTTGATTAGCACTTTCATCCTGGTGACCTATCAACGTTGGGTAGTCAGAAAAACGCGCAGCCAGGCGGTACGGGCCGATATGCTGCATTATCAGTCAGATGTGATGATGAATGGTGCTATTTTGATAGCACTTGGGCTAAGCTGGTACGGATTTCACCGTGCGGACGCGCTGTTTGCCCTGGGCATTGGGGTTTATATTCTCTATAGCGCGCTGCGTATGGGGTACGAGGCGGTGCAGTCCCTGCTGGATCGCGCCTTGCCGGATGAAGAGCGTCAGGCAATTATCGATGTGGTATCGTCTTGGCCGGGTATCAAAGGTGCCCACGATCTGCGTACGCGGCAGTCTGGGCCAACGCGGTTTATCCAGTTGCATCTTGAAATGGAAGACACCCTGCCGTTGATGCAGGCGCATATTCTGGCAGAACAGGTGGAGCAGGCATTGTTGCATCGTTTCCCCGGAGCCGACGTGATTATTCACCAAGATCCCTGTTCTGTTGTTCCTCAGGGCCGACAGGGGCATTGGGAACTATAATCAACTGACATAGGTCAATGTTGGGTGGATTGAGAAAACACGGTGTTAGCACGCCGTGCCATGTGAAGTTTTTTCCTTGATGTTGCGTGACCTGAATCAATTCAGCTGGGTGTTTTTGTTATAATATCCAGCAATAAAAGCCGTAAAGCTGGTTTTGCGCCGTTGGAGAGATACCCGGTGAGTCGGCGAATACAGAATTCTTAAGAAATTGCATCTACAGTTCAGAGGTAGTCATGATCAAGAAAATCGGTGTACTGACGAGTGGCGGTGACGCCCCAGGTATGAACGCTGCCATTCGTGGCGTTGTGCGTGCCGCGCTCACAGAAGGTCTGGAAGTATTTGGTATTTACGATGGCTACCTTGGTTTGTACGAAGATCGTATGGAGCAATTAGACCGCTATAGCGTGTCTGATATGATCAACCGCGGCGGCACCTTCCTGGGTTCTGCGCGTTTTCCTGAGTTCAGGGATGACAGCGTGCGCGCCAAGGCGATTGAAAACCTGAAAAACCGCGGCATTGATGCGCTGGTGGTCATCGGTGGTGACGGCTCCTACATGGGGGCGAAGCGCCTGACCGAAGAGGGTTTCCCTTGCATCGGTTTGCCTGGCACCATCGATAACGACGTTGCAGGCACCGACTACACCATCGGTTACTTCACCGCGTTGGAAACCGTGGTGGAAGCCATTGACCGCCTGCGCGATACCTCTTCATCACACCAACGTATCTCTATCGTGGAAGTGATGGGGCGTTACTGTGGCGACCTGACCCTGGCGGCGGCCATTGCCGGTGGTTGTGAATTTATCGTTCTGCCGGAAATCGAATTCAGCCGTGACGATCTGGTTGACGAAATCAAAGCCGGTATCGCCAAAGGTAAAAAGCATGCCATCGTGGCGATCACCGAGCATATCTGTGATATCGACGAACTGGCACGCCATATCGAGCAGGAAACCAAGCGTGAAACCCGTGCTACCGTATTGGGCCACATCCAGCGTGGTGGTTCACCGGTTGCTTACGACCGTATTCTGGCTTCCCGCATGGGCGCGTACTCCATCGACCTGCTGCTGCAAGGTTACGGTGGCCGCTGCGTAGGGATCCAGAACGAGAAGATGGTGCACCACGACATCGTTGACGCGATCGAAAACATGAAGCGTCCGTTCAAGGGTGACTGGTTGGAAACGGCGAAAAAGCTGTACTAATCCAGCTTGAACGCCGCGAAATAGCCTCCTTTGTTGGGGGCTTTTTTTTATCGGTAGCCGCTATATTCCAGAATGGTCTAGTACAACATTTTTTATTCTTTAATTGTGAGGGAAGTTTCTGGCAGGCTTTGATGCTAAATCAACCGCTTGAGGTTGCGTCATTTTCTGGGGGAACGGCAATGCAAAAATGGGGTGTGGGTCTGACTTTACTGCTGTTGGCATCGGGTGCTATGGCGAAAGATATTCAACTGCTGAACGTCTCATACGATCCTACGCGTGAGTTCTACCAGGAATATAACACGGCGTTTGGTAAGTATTGGCAGCAGCAGACCGGCGATAAGGTTACCGTGCGTCAGTCACACGGCGGTTCCGGCAAGCAGGCGACCTCGGTGATTAACGGCATCGAAGCGGATGTGGTCACGCTAGCGTTGGCATACGACGTGGACGCGATTGCCGAGCGTGGTCGTATTGATAAAGCGTGGATCAAGCGCCTGCCAGACAACTCGGCACCTTACACCTCGACCATCGTTTTCCTGGTGCGTAAGGATAATCCAAAACAGATCCATGATTGGGCTGACCTGGTGAAGCCTGGCGTGTCGGTTATTACACCGAACCCGAAAACCTCTGGCGGTGCCCGTTGGAACTATCTGGCTGCCTGGGGTTATGCTCTGCACAAGAACGGTGGCGATAAAGCCAAGGCTCAGGAGTTCGTCAAACAGCTGTACCGAAATGTGGAAGTGTTGGATTCCGGTGCACGTGGCGCAACCAATACCTTCGTTGAGCGCGGCATCGGTGATGTGCTGATCGCCTGGGAAAACGAAGCTTTGCTGGCAGAGAAAGAGCTGGGTAAAGACAAGTTTGAAATCATCACCCCGAGCGAATCCATTCTGGCTGAACCGACGGTATCGGTGGTGGATAAGGTCGTTGATAAGCGCGGCACCCGTGATGTGGCTACGGCTTACCTGAAGTATCTGTATTCACCGGAAGGCCAGACCATTGCGGCCAACAACTACTACCGTCCACGTGATGCAGCCGTTGCAGCCAAATTCGCTGAGCAGTTTCCAAAACTGAAGCTGTTCACCGTGGATGATACTTTTGGCGGCTGGACTGAAGCGCAGAAGGTGCACTTTGCCACCGGCGGGATCTTTGACGAAATCAGCAAGCGCTGATCGCTAATTTTTGGCCATAAAAAACCCCGGGAAACCGGGGTTTTGTCATTTCAGGCCGGATAAAATCAGGCTTTTTTCGCCAGGGCAGCGGCTTTGACGATCACGGCGAAAGCGTCAGCTTTCAGTGATGCGCCGCCAACCAGCGCGCCGTCGATGTCTGGCTGAGCAAACAGCTCTGCAGCGTTCTTATCGTTCACGGAACCGCCGTACTGGATGATCACTTCGGCAGCGACTGCAGCGTCTTGCTTGGCAATATGGTCACGGATAAATTTGTGTACTGCCTGAGCTTGCGCTGGGGTGGCAGATTTACCGGTACCGATAGCCCACACTGGCTCATAAGCGATGACGGTGCCTTTGAACGCTTCAGCGCCCTGGGTTTTCAGCACGGCGTCGATCTGGCGCGCACAAACTTCTTCGGTTTTACCCGCTTCGTTTTCTGCTTCGGTTTCACCGATGCACAGCACTGGGATCAGGCCAGCGGCTTTCAGCACGGCAAATTTCTCGGCGATCGCTGCGTCGGTTTCTTTGTGATAGGTACGGCGCTCTGAGTGGCCGATGATGATGTATTCAGCACCGACGTCTTTGAGCATGGTGGCAGAAACTTCACCGGTGAAGGCGCCAGACAGGTTGATGTCGACGTTCTGTGCGCCCAGAGCGATGCGGCTGCCACCCAGTGCGTGCTTGGCCAGATCCAGATACATGACTGGAGGTGCGATGGCAACGCCACAACCGTCAACGCTGCTCAGTTCTTTACGCAAGGCGGCGATCAGTTCGTTAACCATGTGAACGCTGCCGTTAAGCTTCCAGTTACCCATTACTAATGGATGACGCATGTGTTTTCCTCCAAAAAGGGGACGCGAGAGTCTAAATGACAACTGCCGGACAGGCAGTTTACCTGCCCAACAGTATAGAGATGAATCAGTGCAAAGGCTTTGCTTTTTGTCATTAATTGCTGGGGTATCAGGGTTCAGATAGCGTTAGCTTAATCGGTTCAACGGCGAAGGTTACCCCCTTATCGCCGTTATCTGCTACCACATAGCGTATTGCCCCAACCTGTTGTTGGTAGAAGTAGGAGCCTTTGCCTTTTTCCAGCAGGTTGTTCACCTTGATGATGCTTTCTTCCACGGTGAGTGTCGGTTCAAACTGGCGGCTCAGGGCTGCCATGTAGTTCACTGCGATGGCTTTGGCCGCTTTTTCTTCGCCATCCTGCAACAGCAAATGGGTAATTTGCATGGTTTTAATCTTACCGGTGCCCTTTTCCAGCGCGGTAGAGGCGTACAGGTTTTCGTTAATCTTACTGGCCGCGCGGGTCAGCAAAGGAGAGTCATCCTCTCTTGAGGGGACTACGCGGAATTCACCAATCGGCAGCGTTGGGTTGTCGCGGTTGTACTTTTCGCGAAATTGCACCACCGTCAGATCGAAGGTGGGCGCGCCAGCCAGCAAGTAGGGGGCGTTCGCCGGGGCTTCGGTAGGCGTATCCGGTGGATCGGCCCAAGCACTGCCGATGGGGGAGCACAGGCAGGCTATAACGATGATTTTTTTCAGCATGGTATACGGCATCGGTAACAAAGATGACTCCGATTAAAACGATAACCTGGGCGAATTGTCAAAAATTCCGCGTGATTGTCGTTTGCTGACGCAAGGCGGTGCGATGGTCTGCGTTTTTCCGGGGCTAGCTCAACCCGGTATGGCCTATGTTACACTGCGGCGCAGAATATGGGCAGGCCAAGAGTGCATGAATCGATGAGCTTACAGCAATGGTGTTTTTCCTTTAAGGGCCGTATCGGGCGGCGCGACTTCTGGATCTGGATGGCTGTCTGGGTAGTGCTGATGGCGGTGGCTTTCACGTTGGCCAACTACGATGTGGTAGCGATCCAGACCATCGCCTTTTGCATTGTGGCGCTGCTGTGGCCAACGGCGGCGGTGCTGGTCAAGCGCCTGCACGATCGCAATAAAAAGGGCTGGTGGGCGTTGCTGTTGATCCTGGCGTGGATATTGGCAGCCGGTAACTGGCAGATGTTGGCACCGGTCTGGCAGTGGGGCGTGGGGCGTTTTATTCCGACGCTGATTGTGGTGATGATGGCGATCGATCTGGGGGCTTTTCTGGGCACCCCAGGGGATAACCGATTCGGGCCAGAGGCCGAACCGGTAAAATTCCGCTGAACTACCAGTAATGCTCGCTGGTGATATGGCCCGGCTTGCGGCGCAGATGTTTGCGCATCTGGTACTTCTCTTTCAGCGTTTGCTGGGTATCTCGCACCATCTGCGGGTTGCCGCACAGCATCACATGGCTGGTTTCGGCATCCAGGGTCAAACCAACTGCCGCTTCCAGCCGCCCATCCTCCAGCAGAGCCGGAACGCGCCCGGTCAATGAGCCAGCCACCTCTTCGCGGCTGACCACGGTTTGAATGCGCAGTTTGCCGTTAAAACGCTGTTGCAGCTGCTGCATCAGCGGCAGGTAGCTGAGATCGCGGGCAAATCGTGCGGCGTGCACCAGTACCAGGTTGTTGAAGCGATCCAGATCTTTGCCTTCTTGCAGGATCGACAGATAAGGGCCGATGGCGGTGCCGGTCGCCAGCATCCATAAGGTGTCGCAGTCTGGCACTTCTTCGAGCACAAAGAATCCGGCGGCTTCTTTGGTGACCATCACTTCCGCTCCGGGCTGCAACTGATGGAGGCTTGGGCTGAGTTTTCCTTCCGGCACTGTGACCAGATAAAACTCCAGGTTGGGATCGCTGGGGGCATTAACGTAAGAATAGGCGCGCTGAACGCGCTCGCCGCCTATTTCTAGTGACAGCTTGGCAAACTGCCCGGCGGTGAAACTGTCGATCGGGGCATTGACGGTGATGCTGAACAAGCCATCGGTCCAATGTTGTACCCCTGTCACTTTGCCATTAACCCATTCAGCCATACTTTTAACGCTCCCGTGGTCGGATCAAATAAGCACAATGTCGTGAGCCGGAGATGGCATGCGCGGTACGTTCTATCCGGTAGCCTTTACCAAACAGGCGATGGAACAGCTGCAGTTCGGAGTTGCACAGGTTGCTGCAAGTATGGGCCGCCACGCCGATCGGACAGTGGTTTTCCACCAGTAACATGCCCTGCGGGCTTTCCAACAGTTCCGCCATATAGCCGTCACGCTGGCGCAGGTTAACCAGGCGGTTGAGCTTGCTGAGATGGTCTTCTTCCTCTGCCAGCTCATCGGCGTACCGGTGATAGAGTTTATCCTCGCGCGCCCGGATCAGCTTTTCTATACCTTCGGCACCGAACAGCTCATGTGCAGACTCCAGCAGGATCGCCGAAAGCCGATCGTGTCCGTCGGCAAACTGGGCATGGCCCTGTTGGGTCAAAGACCAGTAACGCGTCGGGCGGCCTACTTTGGCGCGCGTTTCCTCGTAGCAAACCAGCTCACGTTGTTCAAGGGATTGCAGATGCTGGCGGATCCCCATCGGCGTGATTTCCAGCCGCTCTGCCAGCATTTTGGCAGAATGAGGACCCAAGGTTTTTAACTGCAATAAAATCAGCTCTGGTGTTTTCATAAAACCCAAATCCCTGTGGCGGTATCTTATTTCAAGTTGATGGAAATAATTATCGATTAAGTGTTAAAGCTAATCTGATGCAAGTTTATCATTTTTAACTCTTTCCCGTTATGACAACAGATACGTACAGTTTGATTTACGAGACTGGTAGCGATAGGTGCCAGTGTGACGGCGATCTATATTTGCCCGAAACTCGCTAAAAAAATCAGATTTGTTAGCTTATGCGTCGCTGAGAAGCTGCTCTGTGGTTCCCCCTGGGGTATTGGGCGGGGTTGAGTGTCGCAATACTGAATAAGTTAATGAAGATAATGAGAAAAGTTGAGAACTTCCACCTGCTGGTGATGCTGATCCTGCTGGTTGCCGTCGGTCAGATGGCACAAACCATTTATGTACCAATTATCGCCGATATTGCCCGCGATCTCTCGGTGCCCTCCGGCTCCGTGCAGCGCGTTATGGCGGCTTATCTGTTGACCTACGGCTTCTCGCAATTGATCTACGGGCCGCTTTCCGATCGCATTGGCCGCCGCCCGGTGATCCTGGCTGGCATGATGATTTTCCTGCTCGGTGCCTTGGGCGCTTTGCTGGCCAACAGCCTATCGATGTTGGTAGCCGCCAGCGCGGTTCAGGGTATGGGCACCGGCGTGGCGGGTGTGATGGCCAGAACCATGCCGCGCGATCTGTATGCAGGCACTTCCCTACGTTATGCCAATAGCCTGCTGAATATGGGCATTCTGGTCAGCCCGCTGTTGGCTCCTGTGATTGGCGGGGGATTGGCGATGATGTTTGGCTGGCGGGCTTGTTATGGCTTTCTGCTGGTGCTGTGCGCCGGTGTAGCGTTTGCCATGTTCCGCTGGTTGCCGGAAACCCGGCCGCAGCAAACGGAAAAACGCCGTATGCTTTCCAGCTTCCGCCAACTGCTGGCGGACGGCACCTTCAGCTGCTATCTGGTGATGTTGATCGGTGCTCTGGCCGGTATCGCCGTCTTTGAAGCCAGCTGTGGCGTGTTGATGGGCGGGGTGTTGGGCCTGAGCGGTTTGACCGTCAGTATCCTGTTTATCTTGCCGATCCCGGCGGCGTTCTTTGGTGCCTGGTATGCCGGGCGTGACGGCAAATCCTTCCACAGTCTGATGTGGCATTCGGTGATCAGTTGCCTGTTGGCCGGGCTGATGATGTGGATCCCTGGTTGGTTCGGGGTGATGAATATCTGGACGCTGATCGTGCCTGCGGCGTTGTTCTTCTTCGGTGCCGGGATGCTATTCCCCTTGGCGACCACCGGTGCGATGGAGCCGTTCCCTTATCTGGCCGGGGCGGCGGGTGCCCTGGTGGGCGGCATGCAGAATATGGGGTCTGGACTGGCGACATGGCTGTCGGCCATGCTGCCGCAAACCGGGCAGTTCAGCCTTGGCTTGCTGATGTTTGCCATGGCGTTGTTGATTTTGCTGTGCTGGTGGCCGCTATCGAGCCGAATGCAGCATCAGGGACATACCGCCTGATAGAGACGGGGCGCGCTCTGCGCCCCTAGGCGTTAAAGCAGGAATTCGTGCAGTGCTGCGTCTTTGCGATCCAGATAGTGGGTCGAACGGATGCGGCGAATCGTGCGCGATTTGCCCCGGATTAACAGGGTTTCGGTGGTGGCCATATTGCCTTTGCGGGTGATGCCTTCCAGCAGATCGCCCTTGGTGATGCCGGTTGCGGCAAAGATCACGTTATCGTTGCGCGCCATTTCATCCAGCACCAACACCTTACCGGCTTCGATGCCCATTTCTTTACAGCGGGCCAGCTCCTGCTCGCCGATACGGCGATTATCTTCGTTATCCCCTTTGACCTGATGGCGAGCCAGCAGGCGGGCTTGCATATCGCCATCCAACGCACGGATCACCGCAGCGGAGATCACGCCTTCCGGTGCGCCACCGATGCCGTACATCACATCCACTTCGCTTTCCGGCATACAGGTCAGGATCGAGGCGGCGACATCACCGTCGGGAATAGCGAAAACCTTCACCCCGAGCTGCTGCATTTCTGCGATCACCGCATCGTGGCGCGGTTTAGCCAACGTGATCACCGTCAGCTCCGTCAGTGGTTTGCCCAGGCAGGTAGCGACGTTGTTCAGGTTGGTGGCTAGCGGCAAGTTGAGATCGATCACCCCACGCGCCTGTGGGCCGACGACCAGTTTTTCCATGTACATATCAGGAGCGTGCAGGAAGGTGCCGCGATCGCCTACCGCCAGGACAGCCAGCGCATTGGATTGCCCCATTGCGGTCATGCGCGTACCTTCGATGGGATCGACGGCGATATCCACCGCATCGCCCAGCCCGGTGCCGACGTTTTCGCCAATATACAGCATCGGGGCTTCATCAATCTCACCTTCACCGATCACGATCCGGCCATCGATATCCACCCTATTGAGCATAATGCGCATGGCATTGACGGCGGCACCGTCGGCGGCGTTTTTGTCACCACGCCCCAACCATTTATAACCCGCAAGAGCGGCGGCTTCGGTAACGCGGGAAAATTCGATGGCTAATTCACGTTTCATGGCAAACCTGTCAGTGAGAAAAGGGAAGAAAATATCGGCAAAGTTTACCACAGGGGGGAGGCGGCAGGGCGAGGCAAAAAAACGCTGCCCGAAGGCAGCGCTGTTGCAGGATAAAACGAATCAGTCGTGATCTTCCCAGGCTTGTGCACGAGCCACGGCCTTTTTCCAGCCGCTGTAACGGAAATTACGCTCGGTAGTTTCGATACCCGGACGGAATTCACGCTCGATGTTGGCTTTGCTCTTCACCTCATCCAGATCGCTCCAGTAGCCAATCGCCAGCCCGGCCAGATAGGCCGCGCCCAACGCTGTCACTTCACGCACTTCAGGACGTTCGACACGGGTGCCGAGGATATCGGACTGGAACTGCATCAGGAAGTTGTTGGCTACCGCACCACCGTCCACACGCAGCGATTGCAGACGGGTATTGGCATCGGCCTGCATAGCATCCAGCACGTCGCGGGTCTGGTAGGCGATAGACTCCAGCGTGGCGCGGATGATGTGGTTGCTGTTGACGCCGCGGGTCAGGCCGAAGATGGCGCCACGGGCATACGGGTCCCAGTAGGGGGCACCCAGGCCGGTGAAGGCGGGTACCACGTAGACGCCATTGCTGTCTTTGACCTTGGTGGCGAAGTATTCGGAGTCTGCGGCATCGCTGATCAGTTTCAGCTCGTCGCGCAGCCACTGGATAGAGGCCCCACCAATAAACACCGCACCTTCCAGCGCATAGTTCACTTCCCCGCGTGGGCCGCAGGCGATGGTAGTCAGCAGGCCGTGGCTGGAGCGTACTGCCTCTTTGCCGGTATTCATCAACAGGAAGCAGCCGGTACCGTAGGTGTTTTTCGCCATACCCGGCTGGACGCAGAGTTGGCCATACAGCGCCGCCTGCTGGTCACCGGCGATCCCGGCGATAGGAATACGCGTCCCGCCTTTACCCCCGATGTTGGTCTGGCCATACACTTCGGAAGAAGGGCGGACTGCTGGCAGCATGGCGCGTGGGATGTCCAGCGCTTCCAGCATCCGATCGTCCCAGTCCAGCTCATGGATGTTGAACATCATGGTACGTGAGGCGTTGGTGTAATCGGTCACGTGAACCCGCCCTTGGGTCATCTTCCACACCAGCCAGGTGTCGACGGTACCAAACAGCAGTTCACCGCGCTTGGCACGTTCGCGAGCGCCTTCGACGTGGTCGAGGATCCATTTGACCTTGGTACCCGAGAAGTAAGGGTCAACCACCAGACCGGTATTGTGGCGGATATACTCTTCCAGGCCATCACGCTTGAGTTTTTCACAGATGTCGGCGGTGCGACGACACTGCCAGACGATCGCGTTATAAATCGGCTTCCCGGTCTCTTTTTCCCAGACGATGGTGGTTTCACGCTGGTTGGTAATGCCGATCCCGGCGATTTGGTCCGAACTGATATCGGCCTTGGCCAGCACTTCGACCAAGGTGGAACTTTGTGAGGACCAGATTTCCATCGGGTCGTGCTCTACCCAGCCGGCCTTCGGGTAGATCTGCGTAAATTCACGCTGTGAAACCGCAACAATATTGGCATCGTGATCGAGCACTACGGCACGTGAACTGGTGGTTCCCTGGTCGAGGGCGACAATGTATTTTTTTTCGGTTGTCATAATTTTGAGTCCTACTGTGGTTAACCGTTTAAAGCCGTGCCAATCACGCTTTACGTTGTTCTGGTTTAGTGGCGGGTTGCTCTTCCTCGAAGCAAACGTCACAAGGCAGATGGCGACCGATCAGCGCGCGATAACCAAAGGCACCCAAACCTGCACCGACGATAGGGCCGAAGATAGGCACCAGGAAGTAAGGGATGTCGCGAGCGCCGGTGAAGGCCACGTTGCCCCAACCCGCTAGGTAGGCGAACACTTTCGGGCCAAAGTCACGCGCCGGGTTCAGTGCAAAGCCGGTTAATGGTCCCATAGAGGCACCGATGACGGCAATCAGAATACCGATCAACAGCGGTGCCAGCGGGCCGCGTGGAATGCCGTTGCCGTCGTCTGTCAGTGCCAGGATCAGGCACATCAGGATGGCGGTGATCACGGTTTCTACCAGGAAGGCCTGGCCAACGGAGATATGTGCATTGGGATACGTCGAGAAAATGCCGGCCAATTCGAGGCTTTCGTTGCTGCCACGCACCATCTGGTGGGCGGCTTCAAAATCAAAGAACAGACTGTAATACAGCCCGTAGACCAGTGCTGCTGCGCAAAAGGCACCCGCAATCTGCGCAACGATGTAAGGGAGTACTTTGCGTCCATCAAAGCAGGCGAACAGCCACAGCGCGAGCGTGACGGCCGGGTTCAGGTGAGCACCGGAAATGGCGGCGGTCAGATAGATGGCCATCGCCACCCCCAGGCCCCAAATGATGCTGATTTCCCATTGGCCGAAGCTGGCACCTGCCAGTTTCAGCGCTGCCACACAGCCTACGCCAAAGAAAATCAACAGACCGGTGCCGAGGAATTCAGCGATGCACTGGCCTTTTAAGGTCGGACTGATGGTTTGGCTCATAATATTATTGTCCTGCAGACGACGGTTATAGGTTATCTAGGCTTGGCGCGTTGGCGTTGTGGCCTTGAGCTACAGAGTTTTTCTTCACGTCCTCTTATCGGTTGAGGATGTGATGTAAATTTATCGTTAACGAGCATAAACGAGAAATAGCGAAATCAAAATGTGTGTACTTCGTCATAAAATTGAGCGAATTCGCGTTGTTCGGTGTTCTTTCTGCACCATAAAACGGTGATCTGACCAGTTATTTTGTCTCTATTTGTTAACAACCCAGCCGTTTGGCAGCGGTGACTTTCAGCTTTGACCGATAGCCAGGGTAGGAAAATTGCAACAGAGTGCGCGTTGGGTCGGTATGTTGCTAGACACTGGGGGGCTGGCTACTTACAATCGTTTTTATTGCGGGAAAGGTTTTATCGAAACAGGCGTTGGGCCTGTTGGTTACGCGAGCATATTCGCAGTCGCTGCAGCTAAGGTTGCGGCGCTACTTATGGATGTACGCCTTGCTATCATGAGGGGACTGAAGAATGTCATTTGAAGTATTTGAAAAACTGGAAGCAAAAGTTCAGCAGGCGATCGATACCATCACGCTGTTGCAGATGGAAATTGAAGAGCTGAAAGAGAAAAACAATTCCCTGTCTCAGGAAGTCCAGAGTGCTGCGGGTAACCACGAGTCACTGGTGCGTGAAAACCAGCAGCTGAAAGAAGAGCAGCACGTGTGGCAAGATCGCCTGCGCGCATTGCTGGGTAAAATGGAAGAAGTCTGATCCATTAGCTCCAACGAAAAGGGCGCCTCAGGCGCCCTTTGTCATTTTCTGCGGTTACTCGATATCGAGCGGATCTTCAGAAAGGATGATGCCGGTGTTGTCGGCATACAGATGATCGCCAGAGAAGAAGGTCACACCGCCAAAATTAACGCGGATATCACTTTCGCCTATCGCTTCGCTGGTGGCTCCTACCGGGATTGCTGCCATCGCCTGAATGCCGATGTCCAGTTCTTCCAGATCGTCCACCTGGCGCACCGCACCGTAAACCACGATGCCTTCCCATTCGTTCTGAGTCGCCAGACGGGCCAGCTCCGCGTCGATCAGAGCTCGGCGTACCGAGCCGCCGCCGTCGATCACTAACACGCGGCCACGGCCGTTTTCTTCGAGCAGTTCAAACAGCAGGCCGTTATCCTCGAAGCATTTCACCGTAGTGATTTGCCCGCCAAATGAAGTACGCCCGCCAAAGTTGGAGAACAGAGGCTCAACTACGTTGACCTCTTCCTGATAGATATCGCAAAGTTCGGAAGTATCGTATTTCATAGGATTTTACGTCTGTTTGCCGCTGGAATAACCAGTATATCCCTTTATTCGCCCCGTTGGCAAAATCATCAGTGCCAGGATGCGTTCTGGTACGCAAGTCTCAACTAACTGAGCACCACGCCAATCGCAAACAGCACGTTGGCGAGCAACGCGGCCTTGACCATATGTTCCAGCATTGGACGCATGCCGACGGCCGTAGGGTCACGTAAGACACGCATTCCGTGGCGATACAGAAACGGGATGGCCAGCACAAACAGCCAGCCCCATAGGCTGTGCAGGTTAAGCAGGGTAAACAGGGCAAAGCAGACCACGGCGGCAATCAGCAGCGTTGCGTGGTAATAGCGCGCATTCTGTGGACCAAGGCGGACGGCCAGGGTATTTTTGCCGTTAGCGCGGTCACTTTCGATATCGCGCAGATTATTGATGTTCAACACCGCCGCTGCGAGCAGACCACAGGCGGTGGCTGGCAACATTACGACGCTATCGAAAGTGTGAGTCTGTAGATAGTAAGTGCCTGCCACGCTGAGCCAGCCGAAAAACACCAATACCGAAATATCGCCCAGCCCCAGATAACCGTAAGGTTTGGTGCCCACGGTGTAGGTAATGGCCGCGACAATCGCTAGCCCGCCCAGCACCAGGAAGCCCACCACATCGCTGGGTTTTTCACAGGCGACGGCGATTAGCCAGCAACCGGAAATGGCGATCAGCACTACCGTCAGCATCAAGGCCCGTTTCATCTGGCTTTGGGTGATCATGCCCTTTTGCATGCCGCGCAACGGACCGATACGGTCTTCTTTATCGCTGCCTTTTACCGCATCACCGTAATCGTTGGCCAGGTTGGAGAGGATCTGCAGCAGACCTGCGGTCAGCAGAGCCAACAGCGCCACGCCGGGCTTCAGGCTGCCCTGCCAGGCGGCGATCGCGGAACCGACAACGATGGAGGCAAAGGCCAATGGCAGGGTTCGTGGTCGTAAACTTTCCAGCCAGGCTCTGGCCGGGGTGGTGGTGGTTGATGAGCTCATATTTCGCTTCAGTAAGTCAAAAGACGGTGTCCGTTAAAAATAAATGTGGGAGGCAATGCCTCCCACAAAGATAACTGACAGGACAGTGATAGAGCGATTATAGGATAAAACGACTCAGATCTTCATCCGCTACCAGTTCATCCAGATGATTGCGCACGTATTCGGCGTCAATTGTAATGGATTGGCCGCCAATTTCACTCGCATCGTACGAAATATCTTCCATCAGACGCTCCAGCACGGTGTGCAAACGACGTGCGCCGATGTTTTCGGTGCTTTCGTTAACCTGCCAGGCGGCTTCAGCGATGCGGCGGATACCGTCAGCGGTGAAATCGATGGTGACGCCTTCGGTAGCCATCAACGCTTTGTACTGCTCGGTAAGCGACGCGCTTGGCTCGGTCAGGATACGTTCAAAATCTTCCGTGGTCAGCGCTTGTAGCTCAACGCGGATTGGCAGACGGCCTTGCAGTTCCGGGATCAGGTCGGAAGGGCTGGCAGTCTGGAATGCACCGGAGGCGATAAACAGAATGTGATCGGTTTTCACCATGCCGTGCTTGGTCGATACCGTACAGCCTTCCACCAGCGGTAGCAGGTCGCGCTGGACGCCCTCGCGGGACACGTCTGGGCCGGAGCTCTGGCCACTGCGCTTACAGATTTTGTCGATCTCATCGATAAACACGATACCGTGCTGCTCAACGGCTTCCACCGCCTGCTCTTTCAGCTCTTCCGGGTTTACCAGCTTGGCTGCTTCTTCTTCGATCAGCAGCTTGAAGGCTTCCTTGATCTTCACTTTACGCGGTTTCTGCTTCTGCCCACCGAGGTTCTGGAACATCGATTGCAGTTGATTGGTCATTTCTTCCATGCCCGGAGGAGCCATGATTTCCACGCCCATCGGGGCTGCAGCCAGATCGATTTCGATTTCTTTATCGTCCAACTGACCTTCACGCAGTTTCTTGCGGAATGCCTGGCGAGCGGCAGAGGGTTCTTGCTGCTCTTCGGCCTGGCCCCAGTTGTTTTTGGCCGGCGGGATCAGCACGTCGAGAATGCGTTCTTCTGCCATCTCTTCCGCACGGGTGCGGTTTTTCTCGATCGATTGCAGACGCACCATTTTCACGGCAGCATCGGTCAGATCGCGGATGATAGAGTCCACTTCCTTACCCACATAGCCCACTTCGGTGAACTTGGTGGCTTCTACCTTGATGAAGGGAGCGTTGGCCAGTTTAGCCAGACGGCGGGCGATCTCGGTTTTACCGACGCCAGTTGGGCCGATCATCAGAATGTTTTTTGGGGTCACTTCGTGACGCAGCATCTCGTTGAGCTGCATCCGGCGCCAGCGGTTGCGCAGGGCAATGGCGACGGCACGTTTGGCTTTGTTTTGGCCAATGATGTAGCTGTCCAGTTCGCTGACGATCTCGCGCGGGGTCATTTCAGACATGGTATTCGATCCTTACGCTTTGGAAGGCAATTCTTCAATGGTGTGGAAATGGTTGGTGTAAATACAGATGTCACCGGCGATGTTGAGGGATTTATCCACGATCTCGCGGGCGCTTAATTCGGTATTTTCCAACAGCGCACGAGCGGCAGACTGGGCATAAGGGCCACCAGAACCGATCGCAATCAAATCATTTTCAGGCTGGATCACGTCACCGTTACCGGTGATGATCAGCGAGGCATTCTCATCGGCTACCGCCAGCAGGGCTTCCAGCTTGCGCAGCATGCGGTCGGTACGCCAGTCTTTTGCCAGCTCAACGGCCGCTTTTACCAGATGGCCCTGGTGCATTTCCAGCTTACGCTCGAAAAGTTCGAACAGGGTGAAAGCATCAGCGGTACCCCCGGCGAAACCGGCAATCACTTTATCGTTATACAGGCGACGGACTTTTTTGACGTTGCCCTTCATTACCGTGTTGCCCAGTGTGGCCTGGCCATCGCCACCGATCACTACCTGGCCGTTGCGGCGTACGCTTACAATTGTTGTCACGAGCAGACCCTCGTTGCGGACGGAAAGAAGTCCCCGCAGCCTCTGCGTTGGCAGAGACTACGAGGCATATTGAGACTATAGATGGGGGGAGATTGACGCTTTTCAACCCCCGACGGAGAGGGGAATGCAACTTGACATGCCAATGCCTTTCAGGCGCGACAGGGTTTTGTCTGCGGCGGTGCGGCTGCTGTATGGGCCGAGCATCACACGATTCCAGCCACCGCCTGCGGTGACCCGGCTTTCAACCCCTTCAAACGCCAGCTGTGCCCGTACCGACTCGGCCTGATCGGCTGCGCGGAACGAACCACATTGCACCATCCACTTCTGCTTCGACTCCGGTTTGGTTTCCGGCTTGGCCGCTTCCGTTTTTACTTCTTGTTTCACTTCTGGCTGACGGGTCTGCACTTGCGGAGTCACGGCCTGTGGTTTTGGTTGCTGTACCTGCGGCTTCGGCTGTTGTACCGGTTGCTGCTGCACGGGTGCTGCGCCGTTGTTGAACGGGTTGCGAGGCTGAGTGGTCTGCTGTTGCTGTACCGGTGGCGCTATCTGCTGCTGTACCGGCTGTTGTGCCTGTTGTGGCCGCCCACCGTTACGCAGCTGTGAAGGATCGTTGTAAGGCACCTCAGACAGTTGCGTTGGGCGCTGCTGCATATCGGCCTGCATCTGCTCCAGCAATTGGCGCTGTTCGTCGGTCAACTGCGTTTTGGAGTTGACCTCTCCCCCGGCGGTTGGCTCGGTAGGTGTCTTGACGCCGATCTGGCGGTTCTCCAGCTCTTTGATGTAACGCCAACGCTCTTCCGGCTTCGGTGGCAGACCGTTGCCCGGGCGTGTGCCATGCGTAGGCAACATCGGCGTTTCATCCGGTTTGTTGTGGGTAATGAAATAAAGACCACCGATAAAGACAACCAGAATGGCGACGGCAAGCGCCACCACGGTTTTGGATACCTTTGGAGAACTGCGTTTTTTACGGCTGGGGGTCTTGCGCCGCGCTGCTCCTGAGCGCCCGCGGCCTACATAGTCTCTCTGTGCCACTATAATTCCGCTGTGTCGTGATGAGGTTAAAACCTATCCTCTAGCTATTTTATCGGCCATTTTGCATCAGCTTACTGCCCTGTAGGTGTAGGCAGGCTCCGGGGAGCGGTTCTGGCAAAATGACCACAACAATGATCATTACGCCGGTTTGGCCGGCGCTGGGTCAGCCATGTTACTTAACCCAAAAATATTTGACTAGCGTTTAGGGGCCGCGGTGCTGCCTCTGATGATCAATTCACTGTCCAGTAACCGGGAACCGCTGTTCACGGTTTGCCCATGCAACTGTTCCAGCAGCAGCAACATCGCCTGCTGACCAATCTGGAAGCGGGGCTGTGCCACGGTGGTCAGTGGCGGATCGCAATACTGCGCCAGCTTGATATCGTCAAAGCCGACAATCGACAGATCCTGCGGTACACGCAAGCCCAGCTTTTTCGCCTGGGACAATACGCCGATCGCCATGACGTCGCTGTGACAAAAGACCGCCGTTGGCGGTTTCGGCAGCGCCATCAGTGAGGCTAACGCCTGCGCACCGGCTTCGTAGGTGAAGTCACCCCGGGTAATATAGCTGCTTTCGACGGTAATGCCATTACGGCGTAGCGCCTGAATGTAGCCTTGCAACCGATAATGGCTCAGCGGCATCTGTTCTGGCCCGGCGATACAGGCGATCTGTTTATGGCCAAGCTGATGCAGATAATGTACGGCTTCAAACGCGGCGGTCAGGTTGTCGATATGCACCGTTGGCAGTTCCAGCTCCGGTGCAAACTCGTTGGCCATTACCATTGGCGGCAGGTTGCGTTGCTCTTCCTTGCTGGCGTCGAAAGGCAGGTTGGAGCCGAGCAGCAGCATGCCATCGATTTGTTTGGTGATGATCAGGTTAACGAAGGTGCGTTCCTGTTGGTTCTGCTGCGCACAATCGCCGATCAGCACCAGGTAACCCTGCTGCGCTGCCGTTTGTTCGATCCCCTGGATCACGTCGGCAAAAAACGGATCGCAGATGTCCGGGACGATCACCAGGATAGTGCGGGATTCATTGCGTTTGATATTGCGTGTCAGGGCATGAGGGGAGTAACCCACGGCCAGCACGGCCTGTTCCACTTTCTGGCGCGTTGGCGTTGACACCTTTTCCGGATTCATCAGCGCACGCGACACGGTTGCCGTGGAAACGCCGGCCATTTCGGCAACGTCTTTCATGGTCGCCATGGGTAATTCTTGCTTGTGTTCCAACGCCTTTCTCCTTGCGTCAGCACCCGGCTAACGCGGTTACTTCAGTTTGCTCAAAAAGTCTGGCATGCAGTGGTGGTGGTGTTATTTTTAGCGTCATCCACATTCAAGCATTCCATTGCCTGGCTGAAAAAATGCCTTCACCGACATTCTAAACAGATTACGGGCCGCTTTTGTTACCTAATTTGCATGAAAAGTGTGACGCAGGAAGGTTTTTTCGTGTTCGCTCGCAAATTGTGGTGTAAACGTTTGCTTTTAACCATGGAATTGAGAGTTTTCTTAATCAACTATCAATGGGATCAACGTCTAACGTCCATTTGACTTTACGTGCCTGAGGCAGGGTGCCAATCAATGGCAACGTGCTTTTTATCAGGTGCTGTAACAGTTTTCTGGACGGGTGCTGCAACAACAGTTGCCAGCGGAAGCGACCCCCGCGTTTGGGTTGCAGTGCCGGAACCGGGCCCATTACCCACAGCGAATCATCCTTCAGCGGGCTGGCTTCCAACAGATTGCGTAGCTGCTGTAAGAACAGCGGTGCCTGCTGATTATCGTGATCTTCCGAACGCACGATGATGTGGCTGGTGTAGGGCGGCAGGAAGACGCTGCTACGCTCGGCCAGGGTTTGCTTGGCAAAGGCGTCGTAACCCTGTTGTAACAGGATTTGCAGTAGCGGGTGCTCCGGGTGATGGGTTTGCAGCAGCACCTCGCCCTGCTTGCCCGCCCGCCCGGCACGGCCTGAAACCTGAGTATAGAGCTGGGCAAACCGCTCGGCAGAACGGAAATCGGCGGAGAATAGCGCGCCGTCCACGTCGAGCAACGCCACCAGGGTGACATCCGGGAAGTGGTGGCCTTTGGCCAGCATTTGCGTGCCGATCAGGATACGCGGGCCGCCACGGTGAATATCGGCCAGATGCTGTTCCAGTGACCCCTTGCGGCTGGTGGTATCGCGATCGATACGGGTAATGGCAGTTTCCGGGAACAGGGGAGCCAGTTCGTTCTCCAACTGTTCAGTACCGACGCCGACGGAAACCAGGTTGGTGGTACCGCACTGCGGGCACTGATGTGGCACCGGGCGCTGGCTGTCGCAGTGGTGGCAGCGCAGCTGGCGTTGATGCTGGTGGAACGTGTAGTAATGGTCGCAGCGCTGGCATTCGGCGATCCAACCGCACTCATGGCACAGCAGCGCGGGGGCATAGCCACGGCGGTTAAGGAACAGGATCACCTGATTGCCGTTCTTCAGGTGGTGCTGCATGCTTTTCAGCAGAGGCTGAGAGAGCCCGACCTTCAGCGGCAGGCCTTTCAAATCGATCAGATGCTGATTGGCCGGTTTGGCGTTGCCCGCCCGCTGGGTCAGTTTGAGCTGGCGGTATTTGCCTAACTGCACGTTGTGCAGCGTTTCCAGCGCCGGTGTTGCAGAGCCCATCACTAGTGGGATGTTTTCGGCGTGAGCGCGGAATACCGCCAGATCGCGAGCGTGATAGCGCCAGCCTTCCTGCTGTTTATAGGAGCTGTCGTGTTCTTCGTCGATGATGATCACCCCAAGGCGTGAGAAGGGGGTGAACAACGCCGAGCGGGTGCCGATCACAATGGCGGCTTCACCGCTGCGCGCGCGTAGCCAAACGGCCAGCCGTTCGCTGTCGTTCAGGCCGGAGTGCAGGACTTCTACCGGTGCGTTGAAGCGTTCACGAAAGCGAGCGATGGTCTGCGGGGTGAGGCCGATCTCCGGCACCAACACCAGCGCCTGCTTACCTTTCGCCAGGATATTTTCCAGCACGCTGAGGTAAACCTCTGTTTTGCCGGAGCCGGTGACCCCGGCCAGCAGCCAGGCGGCAAACTGCTCGTCTTCACTGCGGATAGCGCCCACGGCGGTGGCCTGCTCGGTATTGAGCCGCAATCGTTCGCCGAGCACGGCAAAGCCTGGCCGCCAATCCTGCGTTGCCACAGTTTGCGAACGCAGGTCGATCAAGCCTTTGGCCCGCAGCGCCTGGAGCGCGCTTTCCGTCAGCTCCAATTCGCTGACCTGATGGCGATACACCGGGCGTTGCAGCAGTGCCGCCAGTGCCTGTTGCTGCTTCGGCGCACGCTTCAGGCTTTCCGGCGGGGTTGCGCGCCCCTGTTCGGTAGCAAACCATTGCCACAGCGGGGCGGCTTCTGCGGGCTTACCCTGACGCAGCAGAATGGGCAGCGCATGGAACAACACTTCACCGATCGGGTAATGGTAGTATTCGCTGGCCCACAGCAGGATGCGCCACAGGCTGGTGGTGAACAGCGAGTCGTTATCCAGCAGGCCATCGATGGGCTTGAGCTTTTCCAGCGGCAGTTCACTGCTCTCGCTGCTGCCGGTGATGATGCCTATCGCCCGTTGCTTTCCCCAAGGCACACTGACGCGCGCGCCGATGACCGGCTGCAGGCCTGCGGGCAGCAGATAATCGAAGGTGCGGGCAAGGGGAACCGGTAGAGCAACGTGTACAACAGGCATGTGGCTGTCCAGGTAGAAAAAAGTGTTGGCTAGTTTACACGGTAGGCTGGCAAATGTACGGATCCGATTGCGCGCTACATTTTATTCTGTATAATTTGCCGCCTTTGGTATAATCCCATATCAAAACCTATTATCAACCACGTGTGGTGTCTGGCGGAACAGGGCTGGATAGCGACACGGCCTTAACTGAGGTTCTCCCATGAAAAAAGGTATTCACCCTAAATACGAAGAAGTTACTGCAAACTGCTCTTGCGGTAACGTGATCAAAATCCGCTCTACCGTGGGTCACGATCTGAACCTGGACGTTTGTGGCGAATGCCACCCGTTCTACACTGGCAAGCAGCGTGATGTTGCTACCGGTGGCCGCGTTGACCGCTTCAACAAGCGTTTCAGTGTGCCAGGCGTTAAGAAATAAGTTTTCTTATCGTCAGATGAAAAAGGCGCCTTCGGGCGCCTTTTTTCGTTTTTGCCTTCGGTGCAGGCAGGATCAATATTCCCAGGTATCAGGGTCGACACCCAATTCTCGCATCAGTACTTTCGCGGCTTCCGGGATTTCATCGCTGCGTTCTTTGCGCAGGTCTTCATCGTTCGGCAGCGGCTGGCCGGTAAAGGCGTGCAGGAATGCTTCACACAGCAGTTCGCTGTTGGTGGCGTGGCGCAGGTTGTTTACCTGGCGACGAGTCCGTTCATCCGTCAGGATTTTCAGCACCTTCAGCGGAATGGATACCGTGATTTTTTTGACTTGCTCGCTCTTTTTACCGTGTTCAGCGTAAGGGCTGACATACTCGCCGTTCCACTCAGCCATGGGACACCTTAAAATTGTCTGAAAAATACAAAATTCTAAAAACCGGCCAATTATGCCCGATCTTCACTGTGCTCACTAAATAAATGTCTTCTTTACGCGATAAGGGTCACTGAATCTGATGATTTAATAGGCTATGCCTATGCATTGTTGGGCTGACATCTTATCAATATTACAAACCGCCATAATTTTAGCGGGTATTGTCCCTTTGCTCAATCTATACGCAAAGAAGTTTAGATGTCCAGATGTATTGACGTCTATATCCGCTGCGGTTAATCTTTAAGCCTCATTCCCCCACTTTCCGAGAGCCGAGCCACCCTATGACGCGTAAACCAGCCACGATTGCCGTACGTAGCGGTCTGAATGATGACGAACAGTACGGCTGCGTCGTTCCGCCGATCCATCTTTCCAGCACCTATAACTTCACCGATTTCAACCAGCCCCGAGCTCATGATTACTCACGCCGTGGTAACCCTACGCGTGATGTCGTGCAGCGTGCGCTGGCAGAATTGGAAGGAGGTGCGGGGGCGGTGATGACCGGGAGCGGGATGTCGGCGATCCATCTGGTGACCACGGTATTTCTCAAACCAGGCGATCTGCTGGTGGCCCCTCATGATTGCTACGGCGGCAGCTACCGCCTGTTCGATAGCCTGAGCAAACGCGGGGCGTATCGGGTGCTGTTTGTCGATCAAGGAAATGAAGCCGCATTGCGCGATGCGTTGGCGCAAAAACCGAAGTTGGTGCTGATCGAAAGCCCAAGCAACCCGCTATTACGCGTGGTGGATATCGCGGCCATCTGTAAAGCTGCCCACGAAGCAGGTGCGCTGACCGTGGTAGACAACACCTTCCTCAGCCCGGCGCTGCAACAGCCGATCGAACTGGGTGCCGATCTGGTCGTCCACTCTTGTACCAAATACCTCAACGGCCACTCCGACGTGGTTGCGGGCGCGGTGATTGCTAAAGATAAAGATCTGGCGGTCGAGCTGGCCTGGTGGGCCAACAATATCGGCGTCACCGGCGCGGCATTCGATAGCTATTTGTTATTGCGGGGGATGCGTACCCTGTCGCCGCGTATCAAGGCTGCACAACATAATGCCGAGGCGATTGTCGGCTATTTACAGCAGCAACCCTTGGTCAAAAAGCTGTATCATCCTTCCTTGCCAGAAAACCCTGGCCATGAGATTGCGTGCCGTCAGCAACGTGGGTTCGGTGCCATGCTCAGCTTTGAACTGGATGGGGATGAAGCGCTGCTGCGCCGTTTCCTGTCCGCTCTGGAGCTGTTTACGCTGGCGGAATCCCTGGGTGGCGTAGAAAGCCTGATCTCACATGCGGCAACCATGACTCACGCCGGTATGGCGCCAGAAGCGCGTGCCGCAGCGGGGATTTCCGAAAGCCTGCTGCGTGTTTCCGTGGGGATTGAAGACAGCGAAGATTTGATTGCCGATCTGGAACAAGCCTTCCAGGCGGCGGCTACGAGGTAAGTCATGAATGCAATTGCGGTAGCAGGGCCGGTTAGCGGGCGTCAACTGCACAAATTTGGCGGCAGCAGCCTGGCAGATGTGAAGTGTTATCTGCGGGTGGCCGGGATCATGGCCGAATACAGCCAGCCGGGTGACATGATGGTGGTGTCGGCGGCGGGGAGCACCACCAACCAACTGATCAGTTGGCTGAAGCTCAGCCAAAGCGATCGTCTTTCCGCGCATCAGGTGCAGCAAACGCTGCGCCGTTACCATAGTGAGCTGATCGGCGGGTTGTTGCCGGCGGAAACGGCGGAACCGCTGATTGCCGAATTTATCCACGATCTTGAGCGCTTGGCAATCCTGCTGGACGGCAAGGTTGATGATGCGGTGTATGCCGAAGTCGTGGGGCACGGTGAAATCTGGTCAGCCCGCCTGATGGCTGCGGTGCTGAACAAGCAGGACATGCAGGCGGCATGGCTGGACGCACGTGATTTCCTGCGTGCCGAACGTGCGGCACAACCGCAGGTTGACGAAGGCCGTTCTTATCCGTTATTGCAGCAACTGCTGGCTCAACATCCCGGCAAACGTCTGGTAGTAACCGGCTTTATTTCGCGTAATGACAGCGGTGAAACCGTGCTGCTGGGGCGCAACGGCAGTGACTATTCCGCCACGCAGGTTGGCGCGTTGGCCGGAGTGGAGCGAGTCACCATCTGGAGCGACGTGGCCGGGGTTTACAGCGCCGATCCGCGCAAAGTGAAAGATGCCTGCCTGCTGCCGCTGTTGCGTCTGGATGAGGCCAGCGAGCTGGCCCGCCTGGCGGCTCCGGTGCTACATACCCGAACCCTGCAGCCGGTGTCTGGCAGCGATATCGATCTGCAACTGCGTTGCAGCTATCAGCCGGAGCAGGGGTCGACCCGTATCGAGCGCGTGCTGGCTTCCGGCACCGGTGCCAAAATTGTCACCAGCCACGATGATGTCTGCCTGATCGAACTCAGCGTTGCGCCGCAGCATGACTTCAAGCTGGCGCAGAAAGAGTTGGATCTGGTGCTCAAGCGCGCGCAGATCAAACCGTTGGCCGTAGGGGTTCATCCTGACCGTAACCTGATCCAGCTGTGCTACACCTCTGAAGTGGTGGGCAGCGTGCTGCGCATTTTGCAGGAGGCTGGGCTACCGGGTGAACTGCAACTGCGTGAAGGGTTGGCGCTGGTAGCATTGGTGGGCGCGGGCGTGTGCAAGAATCCGCTGCATAGCCATCGTTTCTATCAGCAGTTGAAGGACCAGCCGGTGGAGTTCATCTGGCAGGCCGAGGATGGTATCAGCCTGGTGGCCGTGCTGCGTCAGGGGCCGACTGGTCTGCTGATCCAGGGCCTGCACCAAACGCTGTTCCGCGCGGAAAAGCGTATTGGCCTGGTGCTGTTTGGCAAAGGCAATATTGGTTCGCGTTGGCTGGAGCTGTTTGCTCGTGAACAGAAGAATATCTCTGCGCGCAGCGGCTTTGAGTTTAGCCTGGCAGGGGTGGTGGATAGCCGTCGCAGCCTGCTCGATTATGACGGATTGGATGCCAGCCGCGCGCTGGCGTTCTTTGAAGATGAAGCCCAGGAACTGGACGAAGAGTCGCTGTTCCTGTGGATGCGGGCGCACCCGTTCGACGATCTGGTGGTGCTCGACGTCACCGCCAGTGGGGAGTTGGCGGAGCAATATCTGGACTTTGCCAGCTATGGTTTCCATGTGATCAGCGCCAACAAGCTGGCGGGGGCCTCATGCAGTGCCAATTACCGCCAGATCCGCGATGCGTTTGCCAAAACGGGCCGCCACTGGCTGTATAACGCCACCGTGGGAGCCGGGTTACCGGTGAACCATACCGTGCGCGATCTGCGCGACAGCGGGGATAGCATCCTTGCGATCAGCGGCATCTTCTCCGGCACGCTTTCCTGGCTGTTTCTGCAGTTTGACGGCACGGTGCCGTTCACCGATCTGGTGGATCAGGCCTGGCAGCAGGGGCTGACGGAACCGGATCCGCGTGTTGACCTGTCAGGACAAGACGTGATGCGTAAGCTGGTGATCCTGGCGCGTGAAGCGGGTTATGACATTGAACCTAACCAGGTGCGTGTGGAGTCACTGGTGCCTGCAGGTGCGGAGCAAGGGTCCATCGACCAGTTCTTCGAGAACGGCGACGCGCTGAATCAGCAAATGCTACAGCGTTTCGAAGCGGCCAACGAAATGGGCCTGGTGCTGCGCCACGTGGCGCGTTTCGATGCTAATGGCAAAGCGCGCGTTGGCGTTGAGGCCGTGCGGCCAGAACACCCGCTGGCTTCGCTGCTGCCCTGTGACAACGTGTTCGCCATCGAGAGCCGCTGGTACCGCGACAACCCGCTGGTGATCCGTGGGCCAGGGGCCGGTCGCGACGTGACGGCTGGAGCCATCCAGTCCGACCTTAACCGCTTGGCACAACTGCTTTAAATCCTCACTTTAAACTCGGGGGTGGCGCCGCGCTGCCCCCGTTCAATCCTTCAACATGAAATTCTCTCATCTTGCGTGAGGATTAATCATCGTATCTCCCTCACTTTCCTGTTGACTCTTCAGGCAACATCCGGCATTTTCTATCTAGACGTCTAAACGTATAGACGCTTATTATAACGAAGCAAAACAGTGATCGATAAGAGGCGGACAGGGTATGAGTTTTTATCACGCAAACCAGCGGGAAGCGCTGAATCAGAGTCTGGCAGAGTTAAACGGCCAGATTAACGTGTCGTTCGAGTTCTTCCCGCCGCGCACCAGCGAGATGGAAGATACCTTGTGGCAGTCGATCGATCGCCTGAGCAGCCTCAAACCCAAGTTTGTTTCTGTGACCTACGGTGCCAACTCGGGTGAGCGTGACCGTACCCACAGCATCATCAAGGGGATCAAAGAGCGCACTGGTCTGGAAGCAGCGCCTCACCTGACCTGTATTGATGCCAGCCCGGCGCAGCTGCGTGAGATCGCTACTGATTACTGGAACAGCGGTATCCGCCATATCGTTGCGCTGCGTGGCGATTTACCACCAGGCGGTGGCAAGCCGGAGATGTATGCGACCGATCTGGTCACGCTGCTCAAAGACGTCGGCGACTTTGATATTTCTGTCGCGGCCTACCCGGAAGTGCATCCGGAAGCGAAAAGCGCCCAGTCAGACCTGATCAACCTGAAACGTAAAATCGATGCCGGTGCCAACCGTGCCATCACCCAGTTCTTCTTCGATGTTGAAAGTTATCTGCGTTTTCGTGACCGCTGTGTGACTGCTGGCATCGACGTAGAAATCGTGCCTGGCATTCTGCCAGTGTCCAACTTCAAGCAGCTACAGCGCTTTGCCACCATGACCAACGTGCGGGTGCCAAGCTGGATGACCAGCATGTTTGCCGGGCTGGATGACGATGCGGAAACCCGCAAGATGGTCGGCGCCAATATCGCCATGGATATGGTGAAGATCCTGAGCCGCGAAGGAGTCAAAGATTTCCACTTCTATACGCTCAACCGTGCGGAAATGAGTTACGCCATCTGCCATACCCTGGGCGTGCGCCCCGCTGCAGTGGTGGGCTGATAGATAGCGGTTGCCGTTGCGGCAACCGCGACATCATCAAGGGACGGCCGGGTGCGTGAGCATCTCCACAAACCACTGCCGGAATCCTTCGACATCGATTTCTAGACAGACTTCGGCATTGGCTGGCAGTTTCAAACGGTTGGCCAGATCGACGCAGGTCGTTCCTCTGGTCAGCTCACCTTGCGTTTCTACCGCCACATGGCAGGCCTGAGTGGTAAATAGCTCGGGTTTTGCCAGATAGGCCAGAGCGCATAAATCATGCATTTTCAGCCCACGGCTCATACTCCCACCCCGATAGTGTTGGAACAGGCTATGCAGCATGGCCCCGGTGCGGTTCAGCGTCGGTAAGCTGGCTATCATCTCGGCGGTGAGCGTAGCCCGGTTGGTGACGTCCAGACCGCACATGACAATCGGGATACCGCTGGCAAACACCATGCTGGCGGCCTCGGGATCCACGTAGATATTGAACTCCGCGTTTGGCGTATGGTTGCCACGGCTGGCGGAGCCTCCCATCATGACGATCCGCGCGATGGATGGTTTACATTCCGGGTAGAGCGTGAGCAACAGGGCAATGTTGGTTAACGGGCCAATCGGCACCAAGACTATCGGTTCCTTGCTGGCCAGTAGCAGGTCACGCATCACTTCAACGGCATGACCGTCAAGGATCTGCCGTGTCGGCTTTTCAAACTCGTATCCATCCAGGCCGGAGTTGCCGTGAATATGGCTGGCATCCTCCAGTTTACGTACCAGCGGAGCCGCTGCCCCGCGAGCTACGGGCGTTGATGCGCCCAGGAAATGCAGTAGGCGTAGCGCATTGTTGGTGGTTTTATCCACGCTAACGTTGCCAGCGACCGTACTTACCAGGCGCAGGTCGATTTTGGGATGAAACAGCGCGGCAACCAGCGCGACGGCGTCATCAATACCGGGATCGGTATCCAGGATCATGGCAATAGGTGCAGAGTTAGAGGACATAATATCTCCCATACAGAGTTAGTGCTGATGGTCAAAATAGCTGATAGTGCTCATTTGCATCTCCTCAGAACGAATAGCGGATCAGCGTGAAAATCAGGGTGGCGATAAACCCGATCAGCAACGGCACCGAGGTTCTTTTGACCACCTCAATCGGGCTGACTTTGACTACTGATGCCACGATGATCACCACCGCAGAGACTGGCGACATCGCACGGATAAGGTTTGAGGTCAGCTGCATCGGCAGGGCAATCATCACCGGATCGACGTGAGCCTGAGTGGCTATCGAAGGAATGAGCTCGATAAAGGAGTAAAACACCGCATTACCGCTACCGCTGATCAGCGTGATCAGCGCGGTCAGGCCAGAGAAGATAAACATCAGGCCGATCCCGGCGTTGTTGACCTCTTTAACCAGCGAGGCCACGGTGCCGATGGCCCCGATGACGGTCAACCCGGCCACCAGGGTGCTGGCAGCCACGATCAACACCACCACCTGCGAGAAGCCTTGCCCCATGCCGGTAAAGAACAGCGACGAGTTTTTCATTTGCTCGCGCAGGTCGCCCTTGCGGATCAGTTCCACAATAAAGGCCAGGGCAAACGAGAACAGGGTAATTTCCACCAGGCCGATTTTTATCTGGCGGAAGAACAGGCCAAATACCACGATCAGGAATAACGGGATCAGCGGGAATATGGCGTAGTAAGCCGGAGGGAGCAGGCTGTTGGTGGCCAATTTACTCTCATCGACGTCGGTAAACGCGGCGGCACCCTGGCGCTTATCCATGTACTTTTGCCAGAAATAGTGCGCGATGCCGATAATGACCAGCACCGGCAGTGAGATAACGGCATGGTGCATAGTGACGTAGTCCACCACGTGTTCGAAACCCAGGATTTTGGCTGCGACCACATTATCGCCACCCAGCGGTGTGGGTACGATGGTGGCAGTGGTGGCAATGACCCCGGCGGCGCTGAGTGAGGACATGTTTGCCACGCGCAGAATGGGGTAAAGCGTAGCCATTAAAATCACGGCGAGTGAGGCGGCGCTGGGAATAATCAATGACAGCAGTGACCCTATCCAGAACACGATCGGTACCAGAATATAGGGGGAGCGGATCTTCGCGATGGGTTTTGACATGATTTTAACCGCGACATCGTTTGCGCCAATGTGCGACATATAAGCGGAAAAGCCGAACAGCACCATGATGATGATGCCTGCCCGGCTAAACTGCTTGATGAAATCCAGCTCGATTTGTTTTAACGGATCCAACCAGACGGTGCCCGTCCCCGTTCCGGCGCTCAAAATCGGCAAGCCCAAGGTGGCTGCCGCCAACATGAGTACGATCCCTGAGCTAAACAACACCAGCTTGGTGTCGTAATTCTTGGCAATGGCGTAACCGGCCACGACGAGTACTGCCAAGCTGATTATTAGTGCTACATCCATTTACTTTCCCTGTCATTATCAATCTTCATGATAAATATCTTTCTGTGGGGATATTTTCAAGAAGGTAAGGTCTTTGGCTATTACCAGTAACGAATAGTACCGGTAATTTTGATGTTAACTGCATTATTGGACCAGAAGTTCAGCATAATCAATGCAAAAGGTGTGGTCAAACTGAGCATGGACTCAGAATGAGTGTCAGCAATAACAGTCTTGATAACCCGTAGCGAGTGACCGCTGGGGCAAAATATGCAGATTAGGAACGGGGGATAATCCAGGGAGAGAATAAGCACCGACGCCGATCGCATCGGTGCTTGCTGCAAAGATGAAGCAATATTAGCCGGTGTTGCGCATCCCGGCCGCCACGCCAGCAATAGTGACCATCAGCGCCTGCTCAACGCGGGCATCCGGATGCTCCTGCTGGCGCGAACGGTGCAGCAGCTCGGCCTGCAACACGTTCAGCGGGTCGGTGTAGACGTTGCGCAACGCGATAGATTCAGCGATCCACGGCAGGTCTTCCATCAGATGGTCGTCGTTGGCAATGGTCAGCACCGTCTTGATATCGCTGGCTAATTGATCACGCAACTGTTGGCCGAGCGGCCACAGGGACTTGTCTACCAGACGCTGATCGTAGTATTCGGCCAGCCACAGGTCGGCTTTGGCGTATACCATCTCCAGCATTGCGATACGGGTAGAGAAGAACGGCCAGTTGTGGCACATGGCTTCCAACTGGTCCTGCTTGCCAGCCTTCACCGCTTCCTGCAGGCCAGCACCGGCACCCAGCCAGGCTGGCAGCATCAGGCGGTTCTGCGTCCAGGCGAAGATCCACGGAATGGCACGCAGGCTTTCAACACCGCCGTTCGGGCGGCGTTTGGCCGGGCGTGAACCCAATGGCAGTTTCCCCAGTTCCTGCTCTGGCGTAGCGGCGCGGAAGTAAGGCACAAACTCAGGGTTTTCACGCACGTAACCGCGATACATGTTGCACGAGGTTTCGGACAGTTCATCCATCAGCGTGCGCCATTCTGGCTTAGGCTCCGGCGGTGGCAACAGGTTGGCTTCCAACACCGCACCGGCGTACAGCGCCAGACTGCTGATGGTGACTTCTGGCAGACCGAATTTAAAGCGGATCATCTCGCCCTGTTCGGTCACGCGCAGGCCACCTTTCAGGCTGCCTGGTGGTTGGGACAGCAGAGCGGCGTGCGCAGGTGCGCCACCACGGCCAATGGAACCACCACGGCCATGGAACAGCGTCAGTGCTACTCCGGCCTTCTCACAGGTTTTGATCAGTGCGTCCTGTGCACGGTATTGCGCCCAGGAGGCCGCCATCACGCCAGCATCTTTTGCCGAGTCGGAATAGCCGATCATGACCATCTGTTTGCCCTGAATAAAACCGCGATACCAGTCGATGTTCAGCAACTGGGTCATCACGTCTTCGGCGTTGTTCAGATCGTCGAGGGTTTCGAAAAGCGGGGCCACCGGTAGCGCGAATGGGCAACCAGTCTCCTTTAACAACAGGTGCACAGCCAAGACGTCGGACGGGGTACGTGCCATGGAAATGACGTAGGCGGCGATCGAACCTTGTGGCGCTTCGGCGACTACCTTGCAGGTTTCCAGCACTTCCTGAGTGTCTGCACTCGGCTCCCACTTCAGTGGCACCAGCGGACGCTTGGAGTTCAGCTCACGGATCAGGAATGCCTGTTTGTCAGCTTCTGACCAGCTCTCATAATCCCCCAGGCCCAGATAGCGGGTCAGTTCGGCAATGGCTTCGGTATGGCGGGTGCTTTCCTGGCGCACGTCGATACGCACCAGCGGCACGCCAAAGCAGCGCACGCGGCGCAGCGTGTCCAGCAGTTGGCCGTTGGCGATAATGCTCATGCCACAGGCCACCAAAGATTGGTAGCAGGCATACAGCGGTTCCCACAGCTGTTCGTTATGTTCCAGCAGATCGTGCGGACGCAGCACGCGTTCACCCTTCAGGCGGCCTTCAAGGTAGGCCTGGGAGCTCATCAGCTGGCTGCGCAGTTGCTTCATCAATTCGCGATAAGGTTCTTGAACTTCGTCACCACCGGCCAATGCCCGCAGTTCCGGGGTACATTCGGTCATCGACAGTTCGGAAACCAGCACCTGAATATCACGGGTGAACAGATCGCAGGCCTTCCAGCGGCTCAGCAACAGCACGTGACGGGTGATTTCGGCGGTCACGTTCGGGTTGCCGTCGCGGTCGCCACCCATCCAGGAGGTGAAGCGGATAGGCACGGCTTCTACCGGCAGGCGGTAATCGATGGAGTTTTCCAACTGTTCGTTGAATTCGCGTAGGAAGGCCGGTACGCCTTCCCACAGGCTGTTTTCCACCACGGCAAAGCCCCATTTGGCTTCATCAACCGGGGATGGGCGATTCTTGCGGATCTCGTCGGTATGCCAGGATTGCGCGACCAACTGGCGCAGACGGCGCATGATTTTATTACGCTCGTAGTCGGCCAGATCGTTATGGTCCAGTTGGCTCAGGCAGGTGTTCACCTCAACCAGCTTGTGGATCAGGGTGCGGCGGGTAATTTCCGTTGGGTGAGCGGTCAGGACCAGCTCGATGGAAAGATCGTCCACCGCCTTTTGCAGCTGTTTGTTATCCAGCTTGTTGTCTTTCAGCTTGGTAAACAACTGCGCCAAGGCTTCCGGGTTGCTGGCCGCTTCGCCGTGCGGCGAGATGCTGTGGTATTGCTCGGCAACGTTGGTCAGGTTGAGGAATTGACTGAAGGCGCGGGCAACGGGCAGCAGCTCATCGTTAGACAGGTTCTGCAGCGTAGAGAGCAGCTCCTGACGATGCGCCTCGTTACCGGCACGTGAGGATTTGGAAAGCTTACGGATAGTTTCAACGCGATCGAGAATATGCTCGCCCAGCGCTTCTTTAATGGTATCGCCTAGCAGTTTGCCGAGCATACTGACATTACTTCGCATTGCCGAATATTGTTCGTTCATATAATCCCTGACCCAGTTCTTTGCATACTTATCATCCTCCGATTGCAGCGTTTTTCACCACTATCTGAACACGATGAGTACGTGATTTTTCATCTTGTAAGTAAATTTCACGTGCCGTCGCAGCCTGCCGGTTTTAGCCGATCACGTGCCTGTCCAATCATCAATTGACACTATTTTTAGCAAAAAAACATCAAATTCGGCGTATTTTCTGAAATTTAATTACGCGCTGTCGGTTATCAGTCTGGCTTATCGGCGTAAATTGCTACGCCTTAAGAGGTAGGGGATGGTAACCCATTCCCCTGTTGTTATTAAGGTTTATTGCCGGCAGAAATGGTCGACCAACTGACCCAGCAGCTTACGCGTTGGCTCAATAAACGCGGTATCCAGATATTCATCCGGCTGATGCGCCTGCTTGATCGAACCTGGGCCGAGCACCAGCGTTGGGCATACTTCCTGGACGAACGGTGCTTCGGTGCAGTAATTGACCACTTCGGTGCGTGAACCCAGCAGTTTTTCAATCACCGCCACCATGTGATGGTCGGTTGGGCATTCGTAGCCAGGGATCGGCGGATGCAACTCATCGATCGTCAAGCGGCCAGGCCAACGTTGGCTTACCGGCGCCAGCGCTTCGTGCAGGAGTTCGTTGATGTTATCCAACGTCATCCCCGGCAATGGGCGAATATCCATATGCAGTTCACAGCAGGCACAGATACGGTTGGCCGCATCGCCGCCGCTGATATGGCCAAAGTTCATGGTTGGGTAAGGCACAGCAAACGCCGGGTTGTTGTAGCGCTCCTGTAGCGTTTTGCGCAATGCCATCAGATGCCCAATGGACTCATGCATCAGATCGATGGCATTGACACCGCGCGCCGGATCGCTCGAATGGCCCGACTGACCCACGATGCGGATCGCACTGGAGATATGGCCTTTATGCGCGCGCACCGGTTGCAGCGAGGTTGGCTCGCCGATGATGGCAAAGTCCGGGCGGATTTTGCTGGAGGCAGCAAAGTAACGTGCACCAGCCATGGTCGTTTCTTCATCAGCGGTGGCTAAAATGTACAGCGGCTTGGTCAGCTTGCTGGCATCGATATCGCGTACCGCATCGAGGATAAAGGCGAAAAAACCCTTCATGTCGGCGGTACCCAGCCCGTACAGCTTGTTGTCGTGCTCGGTCAGGGTAAAGGGATCTCGCGTCCAGCGCCCCTGATCGTAAGGCACCGTGTCGGTATGGCCCGCCAGCAGCAGGCCGCCGCTGCCTTCGCCGAGGCTCGCCAGCAGGTTGAATTTGTTGCGGGTGTCCGGCACGGGCTGCACGTCGACGCGGAAGCCCAAATCGTTGAACCAGCCAGCCAGCAAGTTGATTAATGCTTCATTACTCTGATCGAGGGCGCCATCGGTGGCGCTGATCGACGGAGTGGCGATCAACGCCCGGTACAGCTCAATAAATGGAGGTAATTTCATCTTCACTGTTGACAGCCTTTGGTTAGGATAGTATCAATATTCATGCATTTATTTTGAATAAAAATACAGTAAGCTAGAGCGTAAGGGAACCTGTAACCCGGATGTTGATAAAAACATCACGCTCAACCACGTGGGTGAACCGCGCAACAACGCGACCAAGCCCTGCTACCGGGGTCGCCGTGACTCTTAGATTGCTAGCCAAGAAGGTGAAAGGCCACATGTTGAATACGCTGATTGTTGGTGCCAGCGGTTATGCCGGAGCAGAGCTCACGGCTTACCTGAATCGCCACCCACACATGAACATAACCGCTTTAGCGGTTTCAGCGCAAAGTGCAGATGCAGGAAAATTGCTTTCCGAGCTGCACCCTCAATTAAAAGGCATCGTCGATCTGCCATTACAACCGCTGGTTGACGTTGCCGCAGCGGCCAAAGGCATCGACGTTGTTTTCCTCGCGACCGCCCATGAGGTGAGCCACGACATCGCGCCAGCATTCCTGGCCGCCGGTTGTGTGGTGTTTGATCTCTCCGGCGCCTTCCGCGTACAGGATGCGGATTTTTATCAGCAGTATTATGGTTTTACACACCAGCATGCCGACTGGCTGGCGCAGGCGGTTTACGGCCTGGCAGAGTGGCAGAGCGAAAAACTCAAGCAGGCGCAGCTGATTGCCGTGCCGGGCTGCTACCCAACGGCAGCGCAGCTGGCACTCAAACCGCTGCTCGACAAGCAATTGCTGAACCTGGCTCAATGGCCAGTGATCAACGCCGTCAGTGGCGTGAGCGGTGCAGGGCGTAAAGCCAGCGTCACGACCAGTTTCTGTGAAGTCAGCCTGCAACCTTACGGCCTGTTCAATCACCGTCATCAGCCAGAAATCTCTGCTCATCTCGGGGTGCCTGTCATCTTTACGCCACATCTGGGTAACTTCCCACGGGGTATTCTGGAAACCATCACCTGCCGCCTGAACAAGGGTGTCACCGCGCAGGACGTGGCGGCGGCTTACCATGCGGCTTACGATGATAAACCGCTGGTACGGCTGTACGACCAAGGGGTGCCAGCACTGAAATCCGTGGTGGGCCTGCCGTTCTGTGATATCGGTTTTGCCGTTCAGGGCGAGCATCTGATCGTCGTAGCTGCAGAAGATAACCTGTTGAAAGGTGCGGCGGCCCAGGCGGTGCAGTGTCTGAATATCCGTTTCGGCTTCCCGGAAACCCAATCCTTACTTTAAATCAGCGTGAGTAAACAGCAATGAATCCATTGATTATCAAACTAGGTGGCGTGCTACTGGACAGTGAAGAAGCGCTGGAGCGTTTGTTTACCGCGCTGGATGTCTATCGCCAGGAACATCAGCGCCCGCTGGTGATTGTTCACGGCGGCGGCTGCGTGGTGGATGAGCTGATGAAACAGCTCTCCCTGCCGGTAGTGAAGAAGAACGGCCTGCGTGTCACTCCAGCCGATCAGATCGATATCATCACCGGCGCGCTGGCAGGAACGGCCAATAAAACCCTGCTGGCCTGGGCGGTGAAGCACAAAATTAATGCCGTTGGTCTGAGCCTGGCAGACGGTGGCAGCGTTGCGGTTACGCAGCTGGATCCAGCGTTGGGCCACGTAGGCCATGCAGTTCCAGGAACACCTGCGCTGCTCAATACCTTGTTAGGCGCTGGCTACCTGCCGGTGGTCAGCTCCATCGGCATCACTGCCGAGGGGCAACTGATGAACGTGAACGCCGATCAGGCAGCGACGGCCCTGGCCGCCACGCTGGGGGCGGATTTAATCCTGCTGTCGGATGTCAGCGGTATTCTCGACGGCAAAGGGCAGCGCATCGCGGAAATGACAGCACAAAAAGCCGAGCAACTGATTGCTCAAGGCATCATTACCGATGGTATGGTGGTGAAGGTCAATGCAGCGCTGGATGCTGCACGTACCCTTGGCCGCCCGGTAGATATCGCCAGCTGGCGTAATGCCGAAAAGCTCCCTGCTCTGTTTAATGGTGTGTCGATTGGCACCCGGATCCTCGCTTAAATTTAGAATTAAAAAGGAATAACACAATGCAAAACAAAGGCATCAAGAAAATCGTTCTGGCGTACTCCGGCGGTCTGGATACTTCGGCCATCATTCCATGGCTGAAAGAGAACTACGGCGGCTGTGAAGTGGTAGCCTTCGTGGCGGACATCGGCCAGGAGCGCGGCGATCTGGAAGGCGTTGAGCAGAAAGCTCTGCAATCCGGTGCCTCTGAGTGTCATGTTGTCGATCTACGTGAAGAGTTTATCCGTGACTACGTTTATCCGGTGCTGCAGACCGGCGCACTGTACGAAGGCAGCTACCTGCTGGGGACTTCAATGGCGCGTCCGATCATTGCCAAGGCTCAGGTTGAGCTGGCACTGAAAGTGGGTGCTGATGCGCTGTGTCACGGGGCTACTGGTAAAGGTAACGATCAGGTGCGTTTCGAAACCACCTATACCGCATTGGCTCCACACCTGAAGGTCGTCGCGCCTTGGCGTGAGTGGAACCTGCGTTCCCGTGAAGCACTGCTGGATTACCTGAAAGAGCGTAATATCCCAACCACCGCTTCGCTGGAGAAGATCTACAGCCGTGACGAAAACGCCTGGCACATCTCTACCGAAGGCGGCGTGCTGGAAAGCCCGTGGAATGCGCCAAACAAAGATTGCTGGGTCTGGACTGTCGATCCGTTGGAAGCACCGGACAAGCCAGAACAAGTGACCGTGACCGTTGAGAAAGGCTGTGTAGTTGCCGTTAACGGTGAAGCCATGAGCCCGTACAAGTGTCTGGAAGCCCTGAACGTGCTGGGTGCCAAACATGGCGTGGGCCGTATCGATATCGTGGAAAACCGCCTGGTAGGCATCAAATCCCGTGGTTGCTATGAAACCCCAGGAGGCACCATTATGGTTGCCGCGCTGCGCGGGATCGAGCAGTTGGTACTGGATCGTGATAGCTTTAAATGGCGTGAGCAGTTGGGCCTGGAAATGTCCTATGTGGTCTACGATGGCCGCTGGTTTGCTCCGCTACGCCGTTCCATTCAGGCTTCAGCACAAGCGCTGGCGGAAGAAGTTAACGGCGAAGTGGTATTGCAGCTGTATAAAGGCCAGGTGACGGCGATCCAGAAGAAATCGGCCAACAGCCTGTACTCAGAAGAATTTGCGACCTTTGGCGAAGACGAAGTTTACGATCACAGCCATGCGGGTGGCTTTATCCGTCTGTTCTCGCTCTCTTCCCGTATTCGCGCGTTGAACGAGAAGAAAAAGTAACGTCGTGGGTTTAGCGTCAATTTGAGGGGCGCAGCATGCTGCGCCCTTTCGCATACTTATTCAGGAGCAAGATTATGGCACTTTGGGGCGGACGGTTTAGTCAGGCAGCGGATCAGCGGTTCAAACAGTTAAATGATTCCCTGCGCTTTGACTATCGCCTGGCGGAACAGGATATTGTGGGCTCCGTCGCCTGGTCAAAAGCGCTGGTGACCGTCAACGTACTGACGTCAGCAGAGCAACAGCAGCTTGAGCAGGCACTGAACGTGCTGCTGGAAGAAGTGCAGGCCGATCCTCTGGCGATCGTTAACAGCGACGCAGAAGATATTCACAGCTGGGTCGAGCAGAAGCTGATCGAGAAAGTCGGCGATCTGGGCAAAAAGCTGCATACCGGCCGCAGCCGTAACGATCAGGTGGCCACCGATCTGAAACTGTGGTGCAAACATCAGGTTAGTGAACTGCTTCAGGCATTGATACAGCTGCAACAGGCGCTGGTGGAAACCGCCGAAGCCAATCAGGATGCGGTGATGCCGGGTTATACCCACCTGCAGCGCGCCCAGCCGGTGACTTTTGCCCACTGGTGCCTCGCTTACGTTGAGATGCTGGCGCGTGATGAAAGCCGCCTGCAGGATACGTTGAAACGCCTGGACGTCAGCCCGCTGGGTAGCGGTGCCTTGGCCGGAACCGCTTATCCTATCGACCGTGAACAACTGGCTGGCTGGTTGGGCTTTGCCTCTGCTACGCGCAACAGTCTGGACAGCGTCTCCGATCGTGACCACGTGCTGGAACTGCTGTCCAATGCGGCCATCAGCATGGTGCACCTGTCGCGCTTTGCCGAAGACCTGATCTTCTTCAACAGCGGCGAAGCGGCGTTTGTCGAGCTTTCGGATCGCGTGACCTCTGGCTCATCCCTGATGCCGCAGAAGAAAAACCCGGATGCGCTAGAGCTGATCCGTGGCAAGTCTGGCCGCGTGCAAGGGGCTTTGACCGGCATGATGATGACGTTGAAAGGCCTGCCGTTGGCCTACAACAAAGACATGCAGGAAGACAAAGAAGGGCTGTTCGACGCGCTCGACACCTGGATGGATTGCCTGCAAATGGCGGCGTTGGTGCTGGACGGCATTCAGGTGAAGCGCCCGCGTTGCCAGGAAGCGGCACAGCAAGGTTATGCTAACGCCACTGAGCTGGCCGACTATCTGGTTGCCAAAGGCGTGCCGTTCCGCGAAGCGCACCACATTGTGGGTGAAGCGGTAGTGGAAGCGATCCGCCAGGGCAAACCGTTGGAAGACCTGCCGTTGAGCGATTTGCAGAAATTCAACAGCGTGATTGGTGACGATGTTTATCCGATCCTGTCGCTGCAATCTTGCCTGGATAAGCGTGCGGCCAAGGGCGGCGTTTCTCCTCAGCAGGTTGCCTATGCAATCGCCGAGGCGAAAAAACGCCTGTTCTAAGCTACGCCGAGGGCAGCGCAATGCTGCCCTTATCCTGCCAACCGGGCGCACAAATAGCGGTTCAGGCTAACGCCTTCATCCATAGCATTAATCGCCAGGCGGCGATGCTGTTCCGGGGTCATCCGCAGCACCAGTTTCCCACTGAAATTTTTCTCTGCCAGTGCCTCTGGCGGCGTTTCACCTTGGGAAAGCATATCGGCAATCACATCGCGGACCAGCTTTTCAATGCCGTCCAGCGCTGCGGTGCGGGTAGGTGCCAGCCATGACAGAGAAGGAAACTCCGTACAGAGGCCGACATACTCGCTATCCTCCGTTGACCAGGTGATGCGGTAAGTGTAGTGCTCATGTTTTTCCATTTTCTTCCTCCAGTTTGATCAGCGCGCTGATCACCTGTTTGACCTGATATACCTTTGCCATGCCGCTATCTGCACGTTGGATATTCACGCGTGGATCCCCCGGCCAAGGCATTTTGTAAACCTTGTGACTGCCACCGTTCAAGCGGGGTGGGCCAAACCAGTAGGTGCAGATCTTTACTAATGTGTTGAATTTGATATTGGCTTGCCGCTGTTGCAGATCGTCAATGGTTTCTCTGAGTCCTTTCATTTAGCTGTCCCATATTAGTATCAATATTAGTATCATTTCAAGGTGAGGGAGCATAAAAATGACGCTAAAACCAAAACTCGGCAAGCAAGGAGATTCAAGGTTGGAATGCCATACGCAAAAAAACCGGGCGCGAAGGCCCGGTGGATGGTGACTGATAGCAGAGATAAAGGCTTATTCGCCAGGGCAACGCTGGCAGCGTTCGGCCTCAGACTCACCCAGCTTCAGCTTGGCTTGCAGATCGCGTAGCGCGGTTCGCAACCCTTCTTCGATCACCGGATGATAGAACGGCATATCCAGCATTTGGTCGATGGTCATCTGCTGCTGATGTGCCCAGGCCAGCAGATGGGCGATATGCTCCACGTCTGGCCCCATCATCTCTGCCCCCAGGAAGCGGCCAGTCCCTTGCTCGCCATAGACGTGCAAGATGCCTTTATTGCGTAGCATCACCCGGGAACGGCCCTGGTTTTCGAAGGATACGGCACCCACTTCAAAACAGCCACAGGCGCTGAATTTCTGGTTCAGTTCACGGAAGGTTGAGCCGACCATGGCAATTTGCGGGTCTGAAAACACCACGGAAATCGCACTGCGACGTAACCCTGGCGTTACTTCTGGGAAGCTGCCCGCGTTGTGCCCGGCAATACGAGCCTGATCGCTGGCTTCGTGGAGCAGTGGTAATTGGTTGCTGGCATCGCCGGCGATGAAAATATGCGGCACGCTGGTTTGCATGGTTAAGCGATCGGCCTGTGGTACGCCTTTGGCATCCAGCACCAGGGTGGTATTTTCCAACCCCAGCTTGTCGACGTTCGGACGGCGGCCGGTGGCGGCCAGCACGTAATCCACCATCATTTCCTGCGGTTGACCGTGCAGATCCTGGTAGCGGATAAACACTTTGTCGCCTTCGCGCTGCATGATGTCTACTTTGACATCCGGGTCGAGATAGAACTCTTCACCCAGCGTTTTAGCGGCATATTCCCGCACTACGCTGTCGGTCAGCGGGCCAACCGCGCCGCCAACGCCGAACACTTTGGTGGCAACGCCAAGGCGATGCAGCGCCTGGCCCAGTTCCAATCCGATCACCCCTGGGCCAAATACCGCGACGGACTGCGGCAAATCATCCCAGTTAAACACATCGTCATTGACGATCAGGCGGTCGCCAAGGTCGTTCCACGGCGCAGGCCAGCTAGGGCGGGAACCGGTGGCAATCACGATACGCTGCGCGACGATGCGCGTATGCTCGTCAACCTGCAGGGTGTTGTCGTCAATGAAGCGGGCATAGCCCTGAATTTTATCTGCGGCCGGGATGCTATCGACCCCTTCCAGTACAAAACCGACGAAGCGATCGCGCTCGCGTTTGACGCGATCCATCACTTCACGGCCATTAATGGTGGTTTTTCCCGCAGGATGGATGCCAAACCCTGGAGCACGTTCGATCTGATGCACCGCTTCTGCCGCAGCAATCAGCAATTTGGAAGGCATACAGCCAACGCGGGCACAGGTAGTGCCAAAAGGTCCGCCCTCAATCATCACCACGCTCGGGGTAGAAAGTTTTGCTGCGCGGTAAGCGCCTAGTCCGGCTGTGCCGCCGCCAATAACGGCGACGTCGACATTCAACAGTTTCATATCCGCTCCTGAAGGGAATAAAAAAAGGGCGGGTTAGCACCCGCCAAAGGTCACATTACTTCTATTCCGCTAGGTTTTTCAGGCGACAGATTGTTGAACCGTGCCTGAGACCCATCGGGTTTATTTTTATCATTCAGGCTGACAGGAAGTTTTCCAGATCGTCGCTACCACCGATGTGGCGACCACCGATAAACACCTGTGGCACGGTAGCGCGGCCGCTGACAGCGCGCAGGCTGACCGTGGTCGCGTCTTGGCCCAACACGATTTCTTCATATTGGATCCCGCGCTCTTGCAGCATTTGTTTGGCTTTGGCGCAGAACGGGCAGCCCGGCTTGGTAAACAGGGAGACCGATTCCTGCACTTGGAATTCCGGTGCCAGGTACTTCAGCATGGTATCGGCGTCAGAGACTTCAAACGGGTCGCCCGGCTTGTTTGGCTCGACGAACATTTTTTCTACCACGCCGTTACGCACCAGCATGGAGTAGCGCCATGAACGTGGGCCAAAGCCCAGATCGGCTTTCTCAACCAGCATGTTCATGCCCTTGGTGAACTCACCGTTGCCGTCCGGCACGAAGGTAATATTTTCGGCGTGTTGATCGGCTTTCCAGGCGTTCATCACAAAGGTGTCGTTCACCGAGACGCACAGGATGCTGTCAACGCCGTGTTGCTTGAACACGCTGGACAGTTCGTTATAGCGCGGCAGATGGCTTGATGAGCAGGTTGGGGTGAACGCGCCCGGCAAGGAGAACACGATCACGGTTTTGTCTTTGAACAGGTCATCAGTGGTCACGTCAATCCATTGGTCGCCCTGGCGAGTATGGAAGGTAACCTGAGGGACTTTTTTGCCTTCTTGACTGGTAAACATGAATTAACCCCTTAATTAGAAAAATGAATTTTTTATGTTGGCGCCGTTGCGCTTCGTTGGGGGACATTATTCACTGCGGGGCTTGATAGTTCTAATCACTCGTTGCTATCTTATCTATCGCCATGAGCTATCATGGCCAGGAGGGAAACAACAATGAATATTCGTGATTTAGAGTATCTGGTCGCCTTGGCCGAGCACCGCCACTTCCGGCGCGCTGCCGACTCATGCCATGTCAGCCAACCAACATTGAGTGGGCAGATCCGTAAGCTGGAAGACGAGTTGGGCGTGATGCTGCTTGAGCGGACCAGCCGTAAGGTGCTTTTCACACAGGCAGGCTTACTGCTGGTGGAGCAGGCGCGCACCGTGCTACGCGAAGTCAAAGTCTTGAAGGAAATGGCCAGCCAGCAGGGGGAGGCGATGTCCGGGCCGTTGCATATCGGCCTGATCCCTACCGTGGGGCCTTATCTGCTGCCGCAGATTATCCCGACGCTGCATAAATCCTTTCCCAAGTTGGAAATGTACCTGCACGAAGCACAAACCCATCAACTGCTGGCACAGCTGGACAGCGGCAAGTTGGACTGCGCTATTCTTGCCCTGGTGAAAGAGACCGAAGCCTTCATCGAAGTGCCTTTGTTCGATGAGCCGATGCAATTGGCAGTCTATTCCGACCATCCGTGGGCGCAGCGTGAACGCGTGGCGATGGCCGATTTGGCGGGTGAAAAACTGCTGATGCTGGAAGATGGCCACTGTTTACGCGATCAGGCGCTGGGCTTTTGCTTCCAGGCCGGTGCGGATGAGGATACCCACTTCCGCGCGACCAGTCTGGAAACGCTGCGTAATATGGTTGCCGCGGGCAGTGGGATAACGCTGTTACCCGCCTTGGCGGTGCCGCGTGAGCGTGAGCGTGACGGCGTGTGCTATCTGGAGTGCTACAAACCGGAACCGAAGCGCACCATTGCTCTGGTGTATCGCCCCGGCTCCCCGCTGCGTAGCCGCTATGAGCAGTTGGCCGAGGCTATTCGCGAACACATGCAGAACTACCTGGACGCGAACTTAAAACAGGCGGTTTAAGCCGTTTAGCGCTGCCACACGGTAGGCTTCGGCCATGGTCGGATAGTTGAAGGTGGTATTGACGAAATACTCGATGGTATTACCTTCACCTTTCTGTTCCATGATCGCCTGACCGATGTGAATGATCTCTGCCGCACGCTCACCAAAGCAGTGGATCCCCAGGATCTGCAAGGTATCGCGGTGGAACAGGATCTTCAGGCTACCCACGTTCATGCCGGCAATCTGCGCCCGAGCCAGGTGTTTGAACTGGGCGCGGCCCACTTCGTAGGGCACTTTCATCGCCGTCAGTTCCTGCTCGGTTTTACCGACGGAGCTGATTTCTGGAATGGTATAAATGCCCGTTGGAATGTCTTCGATCAGATGCCCGCTGGCTTCCCCAGAAGAGATGGCCTGAGCGGCGATGCGTCCCTGATCATAAGCAGCAGACGCCAGACTCGGATAGCCGATCACGTCACCTACGGCATAAATGTGGGATACGGCGGTCTGATACATGCTGTTGACCTTCAGCAGGCCTCTGCTGTCTGATTCCAGCCCCACGTTTTCCAGGCCCAGCGCATCGGTATTACCGGTACGGCCATTGGCGTACAGCAGGCAATCGGCCTTCACTTTCTTGCCGGATTTCAGATGCACAATCACGCCATCGTCGGTGCCTTCGATCTTCTCGAACTCTTCATTGTGGCGGATCACCACGCCGTTATTCCAGAAGTGGTAAGACAGAGAATCTGACATCTCCTGATCGAGGAACGCCAGCAGCCGATCGCGGGTGTTGATCAAATCCACCTTCACGTTCAAACCGCGGAAGATAGAAGCATATTCGCAGCCAATCACCCCAGCGCCGTAGATAATTACGTGGCGTGGCTCGTGGTTCAGCTCCAGGATGGAGTCGCTGTCATAAATGCGCGAGTGGTTAAAATCAACGCCGTTCGGATGATAAGGGCGTGAACCACAGGCGATCACAATATGGTCGGCGCGGATGGTATCCTGCGTGCCATCCATATAGCTTACGCTGACGGTGTTGGCGTCGATAAACTTGGCGTTACCGGCGAACAGCTTGCACTGGTTACGTTCGTAGAACCCTTGGCGCATGCGCGTTTGCTGGTTAATCACGCTGTCGGCGTGGCGTAAAATGTCAGGGAAGGTGGCACTAAGGGTGCGGGAGTTATTGTAAAGCGGGTTCTGGTTGAATTCGATAATGCGGCTGACGGCGTGGCGGAGGGCTTTTGAGGGGATGGTTCCCCAGTGAGTACAGCCGCCGCCCACGTTATTGTACCGTTCGATCACGGCCACGCGGGCACCTTGTTTCACCAGACCCATGGCTGCGCCTTCACCACCAGGGCCGGAGCCGATGATAATGGCATCAAATTGATAGTGTTGTTGCATGTAGGAGAGACCTGTTCTTATACAAATTTACAACGGTATCTTAACATCATAGCGCTGCGTGCCCAATTACCATTAGCCTTTTTGTGGCAAAGCACAATCGGTGTGGCCTAGAACTGTGACAAAGCGCGTTTGTATAAATGCTGTTGCAATAAATTTGCTATATTGCCAGTTCTGCGGCGTTAGACTGAAGAAGGGAAGTCATCCGGATATGCAAATGGGCGTCAGAGCACAACAAAAAGAACGCACTCGTCGTTCCCTCATTGAGGCGGCTTTCAGCCAGCTGAGTGCCGAGCGCAGTTTTGCCAGCCTGAGCCTGCGTGAAGTCTCACGAGAGGCGGGCATCGCGCCCACGTCTTTCTATCGTCATTTTCGCGATGTGGATGAGCTTGGGCTCACCATGGTTGACGAAAGCGGCCTGATGCTGCGCCAATTGATGCGCCAGGCACGCCAGCGTATTGCCAAAGGCGGCAGCGTGATCCGCACGTCGGTATCGACCTTTATGGAGTTTATCGGCAATAATCCCAACGCCTTTCGGCTGTTGCTGCGTGAACGTTCCGGCACCTCGGCCGCGTTTCGTGCGGCGGTAGCACGGGAAATCCAACATTTTATCGCCGAACTGGCAGATTACCTTGAGCTGGAAAACCATATGCCGCGTAGTTTTACCGAGGCGCAGGCGGAAGCTATGGTGACGATTGTGTTCAGTGCCGGTGCGGAAGCGCTGGATATTGATATTGAACAACGGCGGCAGCTCGAAGAAAGGTTAGTGTTGCAACTGCGGATGATTTCCAAAGGAGCCTATTACTGGTATCGCCGCGAACAAGAAAAAGCATCTGTATCCCACGTATAACAAGGTGAAAGTCATGGAAAAACTAAGCCGTGAGAATGGTACTTTACTGCTGGCGTTGATTGCCGGCCTGTCCGTAAACGGTTCCTTTGCCGCGCTGTTCAGTTCGGTGGTGTCGTTTTCAGCCTTCCCGTTGATTGCTTTGGTGTTGGCGGTATATTGCCTGCATCAGCGTTACCTGAACCAGCCAATGCCGGATGGTATGCCAAAACTGGCGGCTGGCTGTTTCCTGTTGGGCGTCCTGGGATATAGCGCGATCGTGCGTGCGGAATACCCGCAGATCGGCTCGAACTTCCTGCCCTCGATTGTCTGCGTGGTGCTGGTGCTCTGGATTGGTTTTCAATTAAAGAAACGCAATACCGTCACTGTTCAGCATTAAAAATGGTTTTATCGAGAAAAGGCACTCCGTGGAGTGCCTTTTTTGGTTTTTGCGCCTGTCTAGATCAGCGGCGTTCGAGCAATACGCCACATTCCATATGATGGGTGTATGGGAACTGATCGAATAGAGCCAGGCGAGTGATTTTGTGCGTGGTCTGCAGCGTATCCAGATTGGCGCACAGGGTCTCCGGGTTGCAGGAGATGTAAAGGATGCGTGGATAGGTCTGCACCATCTTCACCGTTTCCTCATCCAGCCCGCTGCGCGGCGGATCGACGAAAATCGTCTCACAGTTATAGCTGCTCAGATCGATCCCTTTTAACCGGTTGAACTCGCGAGCGCCGTTCATTGCCTGAGTGAAGTCTTCCGCCGCCATACGGATAATCTGCACGTTGTCGATATTATTGGCCGCGATGTTGTACTGCGCCGCCGCCACCGAAGGCTTGGCAATTTCAGTGGCTAATACCCGCTCGAAGTTGCGGGCCAGGGCCAGCGAGAAGTTGCCGTTACCGCAATACAGCTCCAGCAGATCCCCTTTTGAACCTTGGGTGACATCCAGCGCCCATTCCAGCATTTGTACGTTCATGGCTGCGTTTGGCTGGGTGAAGCTGTTTTCGACCTGGCGATAAATCATTTCGCGGCCAGCGACCGGCAGCACTTCGTCGACGTAGTCCTGATCCAGCATGATTTTCATCTTCGAGGCGCGGCCAATCAGTTGCACATCGAAGCCGTCTGCGCGTAACGCATCACGCAGCGCAGTGGCATCTTGCTGCCATTGTTCGTCCAGCTTGCGGTGATACAGCAGCGAGGCAATGATCTTACCGCTCTGCGTAGAAAGATAATCGATCTGGAACAGCTTGTGGCGCAGCACTGGATTGGGCTTGAGGGCCACCATCAGGGCGCTCATCAGGCGGTTAATCAGCTCGCTGGCCGCCGGGAAGCTATCGACGCGAATACGCTGCTTGGTCTGCTGATCGAACATGATGTGGTACATATCGTCCTCATCATGCCAGATGCGGAATTCCGCACGCATCCGGTAGTGGCTGACTGGCGAGCGAAACACTTCCGGCTCGGGCGCCGTGAACGGTGACATCATGGTCTTCAGGCGGGCTGTTTTCTCCGCCAGTTGGTCGTCATAGCGTTCAATGGGCAAATTCTCGGGCGTCATGGTTTCTCTCGTCAGGCAAATTGGATCAGCGGGGATTGTAGGGAATCAGCCCGTGAAGTCCAGTTTTGTTGTGGTGCTATTTTGCAACACTGTTGGCAATCTAGACATCCATTTTCATTGATTGTAGCATTGCCGTCCGGTCTCAAGCAGCGAGTGAAAAGGGAATCCAGTGCAAATCTGGAGCTGACGCGCAGCGGTATGGGGAAGTCACGGCGATAGCGTTAAATGACGCAGACACTGTCCACTGCAGGATGGGAAGTCATCGCCCGGTGCCGGTTGCCGCAGGCAACCGGCAAATCCCAAGCCCGAAAACCTACCGGTGTACGTCGCAATATCCATAGCCGTCGCGAACTACCGGCCGTGGCCCTGCGGCATCCCCAATGAAGTTTGGATGCTTTTTATAATGACAATGATAAAAAATACACTGCTGGCGGTGGTCTCCTCCGCGACGGCATTTTCTGGATGGGCGCAAGATAACACCACGGCTAAAAGTAGCGATGATCTGGTGGTGACCGCCAATCGCTTCCCTCAACCGGTCTCTTCCGTATTGGCGCCTGCCGATGTGGTAACCCGCGAAGATATCGATCGCTGGCAGGCCAAAAGCCTCAATGATGTAATGCGCCGTTTGCCCGGTGTCGATATTTCACAGTACGGCGGTATGGGGCAGGGGTCATCCCTCTCGGTACGCGGCACTGAAGCTCGTCATGTATTGGTTCTGATTGACGGCGTGCCAATGGCCCGTCTGGGGATCAGCAACGGCGTCGATTTTAACCAGGTTCCGTTGGCGCTGGTTCAGCGTGTGGAGTTTATCCGTGGGCCGCGCTCTGCCATTTACGGTTCTGGTGCCATCGGCGGGGTCATCAACATCATTACCCAGACGGATAAAGAGGGCGGAAAAGTCCAGGCGGGGATCGGTTCTAAAGGATACCAGCAGTACGATGGTGCCTTGCGCCAGCGTTTTGATAACACTGTTGCTACCGTTGCGGGCAGCTACCAGATGACCAACGGTTTCAATGTGCAGCCAGGCTCGCCTTATTCGGTCGACAGCGATCGTGATGGTTTCCGTAATAAAAGCTTCTGGGGCGGGTTGGAACAGCAGTTCAATCAGAATTTCTCAGGCTTCGTGCGGGGTTATGGTTATACCAATAACTCGGACTACGATGTCGGCAGTGTACCTTACAGCCCGAAGTACAGTAATGATGAAGACCGCCTGTATAGCCATACCTATGATATGGGGCTGCGTTTCCTGTCTGGGGCTTTCTCTTCTCAACTGACGGGCAGCTATCAGAAACAGAAAGATTACAACTACAGCAGCCAGAATGGCCGTTATGGCATCAGCACTACGCTGGATGATATGGATCAGCGTAACCTGCAATGGGGCAATACCTATGCTTTCGAGCACGGTAGCGTTACCGCCGGTGCCGATTTCCAGCAACAGCGCCTGACCTCTTCCGACAGTTCCTTTGCCGATACCTATAAAAGAGACAACACGGGGCTGTACCTGAGCGGTCAACAGCAGTTTGGCAGCGTGACGCTGGAAGCCTCTGGGCGTGAAGACAAGGCAGGTGACTTTGGTTGGCACGGCACTTGGCAGACTGCGGCAGGTTGGGAGTTTGTTGATGGCTATCGAGCTACCTTATCTTATGGTACGGGTTTCCTGACGCCGTCATTGGGTCAGCAATATGGCTCAAAACGCTTTGGCATTGATTCCAACAGCAACCTCAAGCCGGAAGAGTCCAAACAGTGGGAAATGGGTCTGGAAGGTTTGACCGGGCCATTGGATTGGCGTCTGTCTGCTTACCATTACAAAATCCAGAACCTGATCAACTATGATTCTGACCCTGTGACCTATCAGGGGCAGTATTACAATGTGGATCGGGCAACGATTAAAGGCGTTGAATGGACCGGTAGCTTTGATACCTGGATGTTCACCCACCGTTTGACGCTGCAATATATCGATCCGCGTAATGACCAGACCGATGAGGTGCTGGCGCGCCGTTCGAAACGTCAGGCCAAATATCAGTTGGATTGGACGATGTTCAACCTGGACATGGATATCTCGTATCAGTACTACGGCAAGCGTTACGACAATATCTCTTCTACTTATAACCCTGAGCAGCGCGTATTGCCGAGTTACAGCACGGTCGACGTGAGCGCCTCATATCCAATAACCTCTCAGCTGACAGTTCGTGGTAGAATTGCCAACCTGTTTGATAAAGATTATGAGACGGCTTATGGCTACGCTACCCCAGGAAGAGAGTACTACCTCACTGGCAGCTATACCTTCTAACGCCACTGCGGCTCCTCGCCCGACGGCGCTGGTTTTTGATTCCGGCGTCGGCGGGTTGTCAGTGTTTCAGGAGGTTCGGCAACTGCTGCCGGATCTCCACTATATCTATGCCTTCGATAACGTGGCATTCCCCTACGGCGAGAAATCCGAAGAGTTCATCGTTGAGCGCGTGCTGGAAATTGTCAGTGCGGTTCAGGAACGTCATCCTTTGGCAATCGTCATCATTGCCTGCAATACCGCCAGTACCGTTTCCTTACCTGCGCTGCGTGAGCGTTTTGCTTTCCCGGTGGTGGGAGTGGTGCCAGCGATCAAGCCTGCTGCCAAACTGACCGCCAACGGTATCGTCGGTTTACTGGCCACGCGCGGTACGGTTCAGCGTACTTATACTCATGAACTGATCGAGCGTTTCGCGACAGATTGCAAAATTGAGCTGTTAGGCTCTTCTGAGCTGGTGGAGCTGGCAGAAGCCAAGCTGCATGGTGAACCTGTGCCGCTGGCAACGCTGAAGAAAATATTGCAGCCGTGGCTGAGCATGCGCGAGCCTCCGGACACGGTCGTGTTGGGCTGTACTCACTTCCCTCTATTATCTGAAGAGCTGATGCAAGTCCTGCCTGAAGGAACGCGTCTGGTGGATTCCGGTGCGGCAATTGCCCGCAGAGCTGCCTGGCTTATCTCTAATCAGGAAAATCTGGTCTCAACTCAGGAAGAGAATCTGGCGTATTGCATGGCGCTGAATGAAGACACCGATGCTTTATTGCCCGTTTTGCAGGGTTATGGCTTTAAATCGTTGAAAAAACTGCCGCTTTAATGGGGTTTTGCTTAAACATTCGACGGTCAGCAAAAAAAATGAATTTAGGGGTTGCGGCGTTCTGAGAACTCCCTATAATGCGCCTCCACTGACCGGGAACAACGACGAACAAGTCGCCCAGCCAGGAAGAAGCAACCCGGTGAAAACACCGCGTCTCGTAAGAGAAAAAGGTTGACTCTTCAGCGGGAAAGCGTAATATGCACCTCCCGCGTTACCGAGAAACTTCACGGTAACGAACGCTCTTTAACAATTTATCAGACAATCTGTGTGGGCACTCACAAGACGATATCCAGCTACTTCGGTAGCAAAAAAATATCAAGTCTTGAAGAGTGACCAAGCAGTCATTCATGCGAATGAATGATTAC